>ERZ773269.2860-NODE-2860-length-12288-cov-3.892340_pt1 | contig 12288 bp, 8 predicted proteins | sample MGYA00511958_ERZ773269 | MGnify/ENA primary metagenome ERZ773269 (study PRJEB29015, sample SAMEA2737761) | human gut metagenome | biome: human gut; feature: human-associated habitat; material: faeces | place: China | collected 2012 ... | reverse complement strand
GATACCGTCCATCCCCCAAGCAATACTGTTTAAAAATCTCATCTAATTTTTCATACCAGTTATCTCTGTGCAGCGCAGTATCACCATAATTAAAATGCAAATAAATCATCTGTTCCCAAAGCTATTCACCTGCTTTCAAGGAAAAATCTTTAAGAAATGGAATTCCACCATATACGCCTGACAAATAATCCTTTTCAAAAGATGCATCTGATCTCACCTTAAAATCTGACAGCGCACATAATTCCGAATGCCCCAAATCATCTTTCTGTACAAACCAGATCTGATCCCTTCTAAAGAATTTCTTATCCATCAATGTTGTATCATGTGTGGTATAGATCAATTGAGCCTTTGAATCATTATTATAAAATAAATCAATAATAAACTTCAGTAATAACGGATGCAATTTTACATTTAATTCATCGATTACAATCATTCCGTCTTTATAGATTGCCGTTTTAGCATAAATAAAAAGCATGATACTTTTTATCGTTCCCTCTGATTCGTTATATAAATTCAAAGGATACATTTCTCCATTTCCACGAACTTCGGAACCCGAACCGGGTACAGCCGGAATCAAGAAAAGATTGAGAAGCAATGCAAGCATCACCATAGATATGCTGACCTGCGTACCGTCCCACTTCTCACAACCTTGTATACAAAACGTAATAGCACCTAAAACAGCTCCCAGGATAACCATTGGATGCAAACGGATTAACCTGCGTTTGAAAAAGTCTTTTGTGTTCATCGTTGTTTTCCAACGGTCGTCATAAGCGTAACCGATCACGAAACCCGAAAGGATAAAGAAGAAATCCACGGCAAGATAACCGTGGTTGAGAGTCTCGATATTGCCACCACCGGCAAAAGCATATCCCTCGAATACATGATACCATATCACCATAAGAGCCGCTACACCGCGAAGTCCGTCAAGAAGATCATAATGTGCTTTGGTATCTGCAAAGGCTGAAGAAGAAATGTTCGACATCTGTTTTTCTATTAGTTAGTTAGTATTTTCAGATGGCAAAGATACGGTTTGCGAAACGAAGTTCTTTTGCTTAAAAGCAAAAAAGCCCTACCGAAAACTATTTTTTAGCACGTACCCGACTAAGCGTGTAGATGGAAATGCCCAAAAAGGCAGCCACATACTTCAGCTTCACCCGGTTTATCAGTCCGGGATAGCGACGGTTGAACTGCTCATACCGTTCTTTAGGCGAAAGCTGGAGCCGTTCCACAAACATGTGGCTAAGTTCTTTATTGACATTCTGATGCAGGATACGCCCCCAGTTGGCTATGTCGATATAGGTTTCGTAGAGCATATTCAGCTTGTCGATATGGATGACGTAGATTTTGCAATCGGAAAGCGTTTCAATGCTCTCCACCGACGGTTGCTGATAGTAGAGCGAATCCATGCCGAACGTAATGTCGCCTTCTAGCGTGAACCACGTAGTAGTATCCTGTCCGTTGTGATGGAATACGGAACGGGCAATGCCCTCTTCAATGAAATAAACCAGGCGGTCTGTTACCCCCGACTGGACGATATAGGTATCTTTAGGATAATATCGCAGTTCCATATTCGCCTGAAGCGCCTGAAGCGCTTCATCGGATACCGGATAGATTTCTCTTATTTTTTGAATAATGTTTTCCATTTTGAGATTCCTTACTTGATTCGACAGACCACCGGACGGACATTTCTAATGACGCACCTTAGGATACTTATTATTGAAACGGAATCCCAAGCCGAGCATCAGATAATTAGGTGTCTGAAAGTTTTGGAGATTGTAACCGATGTGAAGGAAAGAGCTACGTGTCACGTCTATCTTCAACGCAAAGACCTGATACAGCCCCCGCAAATCGCCACGCCCCAGCACATTCGTTCCCAAACCGACATTGATGGTGAAAAACGGCATTACATACTCCGCCCGTCCCGAAAGTCCGAGAGCAAGCTGATGCTGAATGCCCGGCACAAGAAACCTGCGTTCGGAAGTGCCGCTGCCTCCATCGTAATCGTACTCCACAATCCGGTCTTCGGTGTACACATTGGCACTACCGTCATAAACACCGTCCAGCGAGACGCCGAATCGCAGCTTATAGTTGAGGTTGTACATCGGGGCAAAGTTGAATCCCGCCACGGGGTAACTGCCCGGCGAAGCTATCTGCTTCCCGCTTTCTACGTACACGCCTTTCCGTCTCCACGAGCCGAACAACACAAGGTCGTAACTGATATGACGGGGAAAACGGGGAATATACGGCTTGACCAAAGACTTGGTCAGGTCGGATTCTTCACGGTTGAAGTTGTACACCAGACCGATTTTCGCTCCGGTGGTGTTCACTCCTGCGTTGGGGAATTTGGTGTTGCAGTTGGAGAAATGCGTAAAATCTCCGCCGATGATAAAATCGAAATAACGGGAAAGCGACCAATTGAGGTAGATACCTGCATTGAGATACGCATTCACCCGTGAACCTACCGCTCCGTTGTAGGAGTTGTAATCGTTATCGTATGGTTTCCATCCGGCAGAAAGGCCGAAATTCCACTCGTAATTGAGCGAAAGACGGGGATTGAAACGGGCGATACGTGCGCCCTGAAAGACATAGAACGTCACCGGATCACCGAGTTGCTTACGGTCGCCAAAGGTGGTGACGGCCAAGCCGAAGCCTTGGTAGGCTCCGCCGTAGATACGGTCGGCACAGGTATTGGGACGAAACTTGAAGGAATATTTCAAATGAGCGGCAAAGGAACTTTGGATGGGCTTCCACCGTTCGTTCTCTCCTTGCAGGAAAGGATTGGTGGGGAACACGTATTGCGGCCGCGCCTCTATCCCCAACCGGTGAATGAACCGATGGGGAACGTAAGGAGCTACCGTGTCCATGCCACATTGCGGGAAACTGTTGCGCCGGAATCCATGAAGTTCTTCCTGCAATCGACGCACTTCTTCACGAAGTTCGCGGACGTCCTGCTGGAGTTGCTCCACGTCTTGCCTGACCTCTTTCACCTCCTGCCCCACTTCTTGCGCGCACAGCGAAGCAACGGGGAAAAGCAAGGCGGAACAGAATAGGATGATTTCCCGTCTGGGTATCTTTACTCTCATATCATAGTCTGGTTAGTCTTTTTCAGAACGAAGTTTATAAATGGAGCTTCTCGATAAACTGCGCTACATGATAGCCATCCATCAATCCATGATGGCAAGTGACGGAAACGGGCATCATCAGCCTTTCTCCTTCGCGGAAGTATTTACCGGTGGAGATTTTGGGAACGCTGTCGCCCGAACGCATATTGGTGGGATGCTTCATATCGGTGAAAGAGAGCCACGGCACAGCCGAATAATGAATGGCGTTGGGATGAAACGTACCTCCTTTGTTGAGTCCCGTAGTGGCTTGCAGGCGTTCCATCTCGGCTTTTGCCCGACGAATAAAGACGAGTTCGTCCGGATCGTATTCAAAAGCGGCAAAAGAAAAGGTGTGGTCGGCACGCCCCACAGTGGCTTCGGGCAGAAGACTGTCATAACACACCACTCGATTGCCTTCGATGCGGTAGCGGAACTCTTCCACGGCAGCCGCGGCAGTCACGATGCGGTGAAGGACGAGCAGGGAAAAGGAAACGCCTTTGTCTTTGGCTTCCTGATACGCGCGCGTACAATCTACGTTGACCGTCACTCCAAAAAAAGGATCGTCAAAAGCACTGAAATGTTCGTAATGTTCTCTTCTGTTCCAAGTAGCAATATCGATGATCTTCTCTATCTGATTCATTCTAAACACTCTTTTTTAAGTTTCACCACAGATTACACAGATTAACACAGATTGAATTCGGATGCATCCTTTTTTCTTTTTATATCTCAACCATTATCGGTAATTAAGAATCTGTGTTAATCCGTGTAATCTGTGGTGAACATAGATATACAATTACTGATGTTGCTCACGCAACAAGTCATTCACTGTCTTCACCGGGTTAAAGGTAGAAAGAGGAACTTCTACAAAGACGGTATTCCAGTCGCTCATCGCACCATTCCACAAACCGGGAAGTTCGAGGGCTTTCAGGTCTTTACCGTTCTTCGATTTGTAGGAGATGAAGCCGGTGGCTTTATCTACATATTTCACCAGGTCGAATTTATGTCCTTTATAATCACGCACAGCGCATACGAGGTCTACCGGATTGAAGTGCGTACCCTTCTCGAACATTTCTTTCTTCTCCGGATCGTCCATGTCGATCTGCGAGCTTTCGAGGATTTGCAGGGAGATGGTTCCGTCGCTATTGTAAGCAAGGAACGGACCGCCGCCGGGTTCGCCTACGTTCTTCACCATTCCGCAGACACGCATCGGACGGTTGAACTTGTTTTTGAGGTAAATGGCCAGTACGGAGTCTTCGAGATCTTTTGTTTCCGGATTCTTGCAGAAGAGTTTCTTTTGCAGGAATTGAAGCATTTCCATCATCTGGTCGTGCGTATACTTGCCGCTGTCGAGCAGCGTGAGGTATTCGAATACATGTTTTTGCAGGGTCACGAGCACTCCGGCAATCAGTTTCTTATACGTAACGGTGTCGGCTTTCAAACGGTCGGGCACTACGTTGTCGATGTTCTTGATGAAGATGATGTCTGCGTCCAAGTCGTTCAGGTTCTCAATCAGCGCGCCATGACCACCGGGACGGAACAGCAGTTTGCCGTTGTCGCGGAACGGTTGGTTGTCCATATCGGCAGCAATGGTGTCGGTACTTGGCTTCTGCTCGGAGAAGGTGATGTAATAGTCTACGCCGTAACGTTTGGCGAAGTCGTCCACTTTTTCCGTCACGAGCTTCTTGAAAAGTTCGCGGTGTTCGGTAGACACGGTGAAGTGTACGTTCACTTTGCCGCTCTTGCCGGCTGCATACAGAGCGCCTTCGGCAAGATGTTCCTCCATCGGAGTACGGGAGCCTTCAGGATATTTATGGAATTTGAGCAGACCTTTCGGTAGTGCGCCATAGTTCAGTCCTGCAGTCTCCAGCAGGGCGGACACCACTGCTTTATAGTTGCCTTCTTCCATCAGTCCGGGAATGTCTTTTCCGGAGATACGCTGGCAGGCCACATTCAGATCGTCATAGAAAGCAAAATTCTTGATTCCGTCAAAGAAAGCCTGTTCGAACTTGGTAGTCGGCTGGTCATAATCGGCGGACAGAAACTCGAATAGATTCTTAAACATACGACTTGCAGCACCGGAGGCAGGCACGAACTTCACAACAGTCTTATCTGTGTTTGTATATGCATCCCAGGCGGCCAGATAAGCCTTCTGTTCTTCTGCGTCGGGAGCTAATATGCCCTTTTCGATGGAAGCTGCCGCATCCAGTTTTAAAAAGGGAAATCCCGTCTGGAAGCATGCTAATTGTTCTGCAATTTGCTCTTCCGTGATGCCTTTCTTGGCAAGCAACTCTTTGTCCTGTGTCGTTATCATAATATCTAATTTTATTAATTGATGCCCAAAAATACAAAATGTTATTTACTTCTTGCCGAATAACCGGAAAAAAAACTACTTTTACATCGAATTAACAAGATTGAATATGGACGACTTTTTTACATTGGAGGAAAAAAAGGAGCTTTTTTCACTCTATCGACATTTATTGCAGTCTGCCGGAGACAGTATTTTCTGGAGAGATTGCCAAAAGTTAAAGAAACATCTTATCAAGGCGGCCCAATGTAACGGTCTGCAACGCAATAACTTCGGGATGAATCCCGTCATCAGAGATTTACAAACAGCAGTGATCGTTGCCGAGGAAATCGGTATGAAAGGTTCGTGCCTGATCGGGATCATGTTGCACGAAATCGTGAAAGGTCATGTATTATCTATCGACGAGGTGAACGCCGAATATGGTGAAGACGTGGCAAGCATCATCAAGGGATTGGTGAAGACGAACGAGCTGTATGCCAAAAGCCCTGCCATCGAGTCGGAGAATTTCCGTAATCTGCTGCTGTCGTTTGCGGAGGATATGCGCGTAATCCTGATTATGATTGCCGACCGCGTGAACGTGATGCGCAAAATAAAGGATACAGGCAACGAGGAGGACCGGATCAAGGTGGCAAACGAAGCAGCATACCTGTATGCTCCGCTGGCTCACAAGCTGGGATTGTATAAGCTGAAATCGGAACTGGAGGATTTGTCTCTCAAATATACGCAGAAAGAGACATATTATTTCATCAAGGATAAGCTGAATGAAACGAAGGCTTCCCGCGACAAGTATATCGCCGCTTTTATCGAACCGATCCAAAAGAAGGTGGCGGAAGCGGGACTGAAGTTCGACATCAAGGGACGCACGAAGTCGATTCATTCGATATGGAACAAGATTCAGAAGCAAAAGACTCCTTTTGAGGGGATTTATGACTTGTTCGCCATCCGTATCATCCTGGATTCGGAACCGGACCCGGCGAAGGAGAAACAGGAGTGCTGGCAGGTGTATTCGATTGTGACGGATATGTACCAGCCGAACCCGAAGCGTCTGCGCGACTGGCTTTCAATACCGAAGAGTAATGGTTACGAGTCGTTGCACATCACCGTGATGGGCCCGGAAGGGAAATGGGTGGAAGTGCAGATACGTACCCGACGGATGGATGAGATCGCGGAACGCGGACTGGCTGCGCACTGGAGATATAAAGGTATCAAAGGAGAAACGGGCTTGGACGAGTGGCTGACTTCCGTGCGGGAGGCATTGGAGAACGCGGACAACGACTCGATGAAGGTGATGGATCAGTTTAAGATGGATCTCTACGAGGATGAAGTGTTTGTCTTTACGCCCAAGGGGGATTTGTTCAAGCTGGCTAAAGGGGCTACGGTGCTCGATTTTGCTTTCCATATACATAGTAAGTTGGGATGCAAGTGTATCGGCGCGAAAGTGAACGGCAAGAATGTGCAGTTGAAGCAGAAGTTGAACAGCGGCGACCAGGTGGAGATCATGACTTCAAACACCCAGACTCCGAAACAGGACTGGCTGAACATCGTGACGACTTCCAAAGCACGCACCAAGATACGCCAGGCGCTCAAAGAAATGGTGGCACGCCAACATGCGTTTGCCAAAGAGACGCTGGAACGAAAATTCAAGAACCGCAAACTGGAGTATGATGAAGCGACCATGATGCGCCTCATCAAGCGTTTGGGATTCAAGAACGTGACGGAGTTTTATCAACGGATTGCCGATGGCGGACTGGATGTGAACGAGATTCTGGATAAATACATTGAGCAGCAAAAACGGGACAGCGATACGCACGATGAAATTGTTTATCGGAGTGCCGAAGGGTATAATTTGCAGACCGCGCAGGAGGAAACGACATCTAAAGAGGATGTACTGGTGATTGACCAGAATCTGAAAGGACTGGAATTTAAACTGGCTAAATGTTGTAACCCGATTTATGGCGATGATGTGTTCGGGTTCGTAACGGTGAGCGGCGGTATCAAGATACACCGGTCGGATTGTCCGAACGCGAACCAGATGCGCGAACGCTTCGGCTACCGGATTGTGAAGGCTCGCTGGGCGGGCAAGTCGGAAGGTACGCAATATCCGATCACGCTGCGCGTTGTAGGACATGATGATATTGGTATCGTGACAAATATTACTTCGATCATCTCGAAAGAGAATGGTATCACGCTACGTTCTATCGGTATTGATTCGAACGATGGGTTGTTCTCTGGCACACTGACAGTAATGGTGGGTGATACGGGGCGTTTGGAGGCTCTTATCAAAAAATTACGGACGGTGAAGGGAGTAAAACAGGTGAGCAGGAATTAAAGTTAAGACAGAAGAACAAAAGAACATATTTTTGGATACGTATGATGAAAATCAAAAAATAATCATCACTCCTGAAATATGTTCTTTTGTTCTTCTGTCTATTTTATCTTACCTTCTTCTTTATATAATAAGGATAAGTGACCAATACGAAGAACAGCAAAGCGATAGAAGCTACCATCTGTCCGGTATGGAGCATCTTGTCTGTATCCAATTCCATGTAGCACGCAGTAGCAATACCCAGGGAGATACCAACTTCGCTTGCCAGCAAATGGGTAGTGTTGGCTGTTCCGCGTTGGCAATGATGGGATAGTTTCACAAATATCATCAGGAATTCCGGCATGGTTAAACCTAAACCCAATCCCAAGAGTACGGAAGAGATGCCTATTGAAAGGTCTGTGTTCAATAAGGACATGGCTACCATTTCCAACCCGATTCCTATAATGACCAAGCGCAGTGTCTTCTCTTTAAAAAAGAACAGGCGCGCGATGAACAGGGAGATAATGTATCCGAGGGTTGTGCCGACAAAGAACGGTACGGGGATTCCCACGTTTCCGAGTACGAAATCGTTTAGGAAAGGGTGTACCATTGGAATCAGTAAGCCCGGAACAAATGTTATCAGAATCAGGTTGATAGCGGGAACCCATCCACGAAGCAATAAGAAGCGGTCGAAGGAATAGAGTTTAGTGACAATCGGCGCACGGAAAGGTACATATACCCCCGATAGCATGAGAATTCCTACAGCTCCGGTTATGACAGATACAGTGAGCAGGTTTTGGAATGAGTGGCTTTGATAGAGCCACACTCCGAGGATAATCCCCAAAAGCATTCCCAGACGTGCCGTCCACGAGAAGCTGACATTTCCCGCGCTCCGCAGTGTGGAGTTGGTGATGTCGATAGCCAAGGTAATACCGGCAGTAGTGCCTATGCCAAAGGCCAGTCCTTGCACGGTACTCAACAGGATTAGTTCTGTGAAGTTCGTCACAAAGGCGTACCCAATCGTCGCCACTACCATCAGGGCAGCGGCAAACATACATACGTATTTACGTTTGTAGGCATCTACCAGGTAGGCATGGAAAGGACCGATGAGGAACATCCCCAAGGTGAAAAAAAGAAAGATTACTCCTGTCTGTGCGGCCGGCACTCCGAGACGGTCGGCCATCTCTACGGAAAGTACCGGAAATAACACATACAAGGATATAAACAACAGCAAATTAGCTACACATATCCGCATAAAATGAACTGTCCACAATTTAACTGCCATATACTATCTTAATATTGTTCCTTCTCGTTGGGGAAGTAGCAATTCTTCACGTCGGAAACGTAACGGCTGATGGCGTCGGTCATCACTGTGTACAAGTCAGCATAACGACGTAAGAAACGCGGACGGAATCCGTTGTTCATGCCAAGCATGTCCTGAATAACCAATACCTGACCGTCTACGTGGCCGCCGGCACCGATTCCGATGATAGGAATAGTGAGTTCGGAAGCTACACGCTCTGCAAGGGTAGCGGGGATTTTTTCGAGTACAATGGCAAAACAGCCTGCTTCTTCCAATAAATGGGCGTCGCGAATCAGTTTGTCGGCTTCGGCTTCGTCTTTGGCACGTACGGTATAGGTTCCGTATTTGTTAATGGATTGAGGCATGAGTCCCAAATGTCCCATCACAGGGATACCGGCGCATACGATACGTTTCACCGTGTCGATGATTTCTTCACCGCCTTCGAGCTTCAATGCGTCAGCGTGACTTTCTTTCATGATGCGGATAGCGGAAGCAAGGCCCTCCATCTCATTGCCCTGGTAAGATCCGAAAGGCATATCAACTACCACCATCGCCCGCTTTACACCACGTACTACGGATTTGGCATGATAAATCATTTGGTCGAGCGTGATAGGTAATGTAGTCACGTTACCTGCCATTACGTTAGAAGCGGAGTCGCCTACCAGGATTACGTCCATTCCCGCACCGTCTACAATCTGTGCCATTGTGTAATCATACGCAGTCAGCATAGATATTTTTTCGCCTCTCTGTTTCATTTCAACCAAGCGATGAGTAGTCACCTTTCTTGTGTCATCTGATATATAACCAGCCATGTCTTTTTAATTTATGATTTATGAATTATGATTTATGTCATTGATGTCTGCGCATTTGGACGCTTTCAAAAATTGCGGCAAAGTTATAACATTTAATTCATAACTGGGAAAGAAAAGCAAAAAATCCTTTCAAATGCTTCGCTTGGATAGTTGGAAGGCATTTGAAAGGATGGGTGGGTCTCACTATTTTTATTTATCTCGGTTGTTTTTCTTATTTCATTTATTAATATAATATAAGTGAGGTAACTATTTAAAAATAATGCCGTTATTTATGGAAAGAGATCATTTTTTCGTATGTCATGCCGGTGAAGTCGTCTATTATATAATGGGCTTTTCCGGTGATGGCTTCGCGTGAGTTGGTGGTGGCAAGTCCGATCACGGTTGCCCCGGAAGTCATGCCGGCTTGTAGGCCGTGGAAAGAATCCTCAAAGACGTAGGAGTTTTCGGGGGTGGCTTCAAAGATTTCCATTCCCAGCAGGAAACAGTCGGGAGCGGGTTTTGAACGGGCAAACATTTCTCCTGTCAGGATGCGGTCTACCATTCCTTTAAATTCGGGATGGGCATTGTAGACGTTGGCCATCTTCTCTTCGTTGGAGCTGGTGACTACGGCTATCTTTGCACCGTTCCGACGAAGATCGGTTATGAAAGCTTCTACTCCGGGGATGTATTCGTAGGACATCTTTTTCTCGTAAACATTGAGTTCAGCGCTTATTTCGAGCTGTGCTTCGGGTTTGTCCGCAAAATACTTTTCATAGATTTGTAATAGCGTCTGTCCCTTGATACGGCGTCCGAAATCTTCTTCATTCAGATATTTCCGTCCTTGCTCGTCCCAAAAAACAGTGTACTGCGTTTCTGTATCCATGATGACACCGTCAAAGTCGAAGAGTGCTGCAATTGTTTTCGTTGTATTCATATTAAACTGTCTTTTTACCTAAAACGTTAAACCTTGTGTATCTATCGCCGCAAAGTTCCGAATAATCATCGAATCAGGCAAATAATTCGTACCTTTGCAAAGCTAAAAAAAACGTAACATACGTTTTTATCCAACAAAATCTACTGGCGCATGAGCAAGAACGACCCGCACATTTTAGGCAAAGAACGTATCGGCAAATTGCTGTTACAATATTCCATTCCTGCGATTATCGGAATGACGATTACTTCTATCTATAACATCATTGATAGTATCTTCATCGGACATGGCGTAGGACCGATGGCTATTGCCGGACTGGCTATCAGCTTCCCGCTGATGAATCTTGTTGTCGCTTTCTGTACACTGGTTTCGGCTGGTGGGTCTACCCTCGCCTCTATCCGTTTGGGACAGAAGGATATGAAAGGAGCTACGGAAATTTTGTCACATACGCTGATGCTTTGTATCACAAATTCTCTTTTCTTCGGTATTCTGTCTTTTATCTTCCTGGATGATATACTGACTTTTTTCGGAGCCAGCGCCGACACCCTTCCATATGCACGCAGCTTTATGCAGGTGATTTTGCTGGGAACTCCCATCACTTACACAATGATCGGGCTGAACAACGTGATGCGCGCTACCGGATACCCCAAAAAGGCTATGCTTACTTCAATGGTAACGGTGGTGGCTAACATCATCCTCGCTCCTATCTTTATCTTCCACTTCGAATGGGGAATGAGGGGTGCGGCTACGGCAACGGTTATCTCGCAGTTGATTGGTATGGTGTGGGTGGTGAGCCACTTCACCAAGAAAGACAGTACGGTGCATTTTGAAGGGAATATCTGGAAAATGAAACCAAGGATTGTAGAAAGTATCTTCGCCATCGGTATGTCTCCATTCCTGATGAATGTGTGTGCGTGTGCCATCGTGATTATCATCAATAACAGTCTGCAAAACTATGGGGGCGATATGGCTATCGGCGCGTATGGCATCATCAATCGGTTGCTGACGCTTTATGTAATGATTGTTTTGGGGCTGACTATGGGAATGCAGCCAATCGTGGGCTACAACTTCGGCGCACAAAAGATAGACCGGGTGAAACAAACGCTGCGACTGGGGATTATCTCCGGGGTAGTGATTACGAGCAGCGGGTTCGTGATTTGTGAGTTTTTCCCTCATGCCGTATCGGCTCTCTTCACCGATAGCGATGAGTTGATTGATTTGGCGGTAGGCGGTATCCGGCTGACTGTGTTGATGTTCCCGTTTGTAGGGGCACAAATTGTAATCGGTAACTTTTTCCAAAGTATCGGCAAGGCAAAAGTCAGTATTTTCCTTTCGCTGACGCGTCAGTTGCTTTATCTTTTGCCTTGCTTATTACTGTTCCCTAACTGGTGGGGATTGGAAGGTATCTGGATCAGTATGCCGGTATCGGATGCGCTGGCGTTTATTACGGCCGTTATCAGTCTGATGATTTATATAAAGAAAGTATCGAAAGAACATCCGATAGCGGATAAAGTGGCGGAATAAAGCAAAAAGGACGCTATGCTAAAAGATA
>ERZ773269.2849-NODE-2849-length-12320-cov-19.703547_pt1 | contig 12320 bp, 6 predicted proteins | sample MGYA00511958_ERZ773269 | MGnify/ENA primary metagenome ERZ773269 (study PRJEB29015, sample SAMEA2737761) | human gut metagenome | biome: human gut; feature: human-associated habitat; material: faeces | place: China | collected 2012 ... | reverse complement strand
CGATCTTGTCGCCGTTCCAGGTCATCACCATGCGCGGGTCCTCGGTCACGGTGGCGATCACCGTGGCTTCGAGGTTCTCCTCGCGGGCGTACCTCAGGAACTCGTCGACGTCCTTGGCTGCCACGTCCACGGCCATGCGCTCCTGCGATTCGGAAATCGCCAGCTCGGTGCCGTCAAGTCCCTCGTACTTCTTCGGAACGGTGTTGAGGTCCACGTACAGACCGTCGGCCAGCTCGCCGACCGCCACGGACACGCCGCCGGCACCGAAGTCGTTGCAGCGCTTGATGAGTCGGCAGGCGTCGCCGCGGCGGAACAGGCGCTGCAGCTTGCGCTCGACGGGCGCGTTGCCCTTCTGCACTTCGGCGCCGTCGAGTTCCAGCGACTCCACGTTGTGAGCCTTCGACGAGCCGGTGGCGCCGCCGATGCCGTCACGGCCGGTGCGACCGCCGAGCAGGATGATCCTGTCGCCGGGGGCCGGGGTCTCACGGCGCACATGGTCGGCCGGGGTGGCGGCCACGACCGCGCCCACCTCCATGCGCTTGGCCACATAGCCGGGGTGGTAGATCTCGTCGACCTGGCCGGTGGCGAGCCCGATCTGGTTGCCGTACGAGCTGTAGCCGGAGGCCGCGGTGGTCACGAGCTTGCGCTGGGGCAGCTTGCCTTCAAGCGTTTCGGAGACCGGCACGGTCGGATCGGCGGCACCGGTGACGCGCATCGCCTGATACACGTAGGAGCGGCCCGACAGGGGGTCGCGGATGCATCCGCCGATGCAGGTGGCCGCGCCACCGAACGGCTCGATTTCTGTGGGGTGGTTGTGCGTCTCGTTCTTGAACAGGAACAGCCAGTCCTCGTCCTCGCCGTTGACGTCGACCTTCACCTTGACGGTGCAGGCGTTGATCTCCTCGGACTCGTCGAGACCGGTGAGGATGCCGTTCTTCTTGAGCCACTTCGCGCCGATCGTGCCCATATCCATCAGGCACACGGGCTTGGCGTCGCGGCCGAGCTCGTGACGCATCTCCAGATAGCGTTCGAAAGCGGCCTTGACCGCGGCGTCGTCGATGTCGACCTTGTCCAGTTCGGTGCCGAACGTGGTGTGGCGGCAGTGGTCGGACCAGTAGGTATCGATCACCTTGATCTCGGTGATCGTGGGCTCGCGTCCCTCTTCGGAGAAGTACTTCTGGCAGAACTCAAGATCGGCCAGATCCATGGCGAGTCCGCGCTCGTCGATGAACTTCTGGCCGGCAGCGGCGTCCATCTCGTTGAAGCCGGCGATGGTCTCGACCTTGCCGGGGGTGGGCACCTGGGTCTTCAGCGTGGTCTTGGCTTCCAGCGACGCCTCGCGGGCCTCGACAGGGTTGATCACGTAATGCTTGATGGCAGCGACGTCGGCCTCGCTGAGCGTGCCTTCGAGCGCGTACACCTTGGCGGAGCGCACGGTCGGACGCTCACCCTGCGAGATCAGCTGGATGCACTCTGCGGCGGAGTCGGCGCGCTGGTCGAACTGTCCGGGCAGGAACTCGGTGGCGAACACCGTCGCGTCGCCGAAGTCAGGCAGGTCCGCGGAGGCGTCATCCACCTGCGGCTCGCTGAACACGGTAGGCGTGGCCTGTTCGAAGAGCTCCTGGGAGATGCCCTCGACGTCATAGCGGTTGACGATGCGCACCTTGCGCAGGCCATCGATGCCGAGGATGGTCTTCAGTTCGGTGCCGAGCTGCTGGGCTTCCACGTCGAAGCCGGGCTTCTTCTCCACGTACACGCGAAAAACCATGGGAATCCTTTCTTAAGAAGTTATTCAAAAAATGAAGAGGCGTGGTGAAAGAACTTGGCTCCCCTCTGGAGGGGAGCTGTCAGCGAAGCTGAATGAGGGGAGATGTCATGGCAGTGAACGCCTTAACCTCCCCTCAGTCGTCTATCGGCGACAGCTCCCCTCCAGAGGGGAGCCAACATTATGTTCTGCTACTTGCGCTTGGATGAATTACTCGGTGACCTCGATGCCCTCGGACTTGGCGAGCTCGGCAAGCCGCTCCTCGATCTCCTCGTAGGCGGGGATGATGCTGCCCAGGCCGCGGCGGAACAGGTCCTTGTCAAGGTGCTCGACCTTGCCGGAGTGATCCTTCTGATCCCACAGGCGGCAGGAATCCGGGGTGATTTCGTCAGCGAGCAGCAGCGTGCCGTCGGACGCGCGGCCCATCTCGATCTTGAAGTCCACCAGCTTGACGTCGATCTTGGCGAAGATCTCGATCAGGGCCTCGTTGATCTTGCGGGCGAGCGGCGCGATCTCGGCGAGGTCCTGGCGGGTGCACACGCCCAGGGCGACCAGATCGTCGTCGTTGACGAACGGATCATGCAGGTCATCGTTCTTAATGAAGTATTCGAGCACCGGCTCCTTGAGGGGCAGACCTTCCTCCACGCCTAGACGGGAGCAGAAGTGGCCGGCCGCGACGTTGCGCAGCACGATCTCCAGCGGGAACATGTTCACCTTGCGCACCAGCTGGCCGGTCGCGTTCACGCGCTTGATCAGGTGGCTGTCGATGCCGCGCTTCTTGAGCAGGTCGAAGATGATCGTGGTGATGAGGTTGTTCAGTCGGCCCTTGCCGGTGAAGTCCTCCTTCTTCTCGCCGTCGCCGGCCGTGGCGGTGTTCTTGTATTCGACCCACAGGACCTCCGGGTCGTCGGTCGCGTACAGCTGCTTGGCTTTGCCCTCGTAGAGCTTTTCCAATTTCTCCATAATCGCCTTCCAAATCATGCTTGAGGAGCGGAATTTCTGGGTGAACTAACGGTAAAAGAATACCAATGGGCGGCTACATGCGCAGCGCTAACACGCTCGCTGCGGCTGCTATCCGCGCATGATCCCACCTGTACCGTCCGAAACGGGACTCTGGCGGGATGAAGGAGGCCTATGGCTGTGTACTTGGTCGCGTGTTTGGTTGCGCGTTTGACTGTGTGTTCAGCTGCGTGTTATCCGGCGAAAGTCCCATTGGAGTCGGCCCGGATGGGACTTTCGCCGGATAGAGATGAAAGATGTGCCGCGGTCTTCGTGTGGCGCTAGCGCACGGTGATGGTCAGCGCATCGGCGACATCGGCGGCCTTGCGCCGCGCGTCACCGGCGTCCGTCCCGATGGCCAGCGACACGGCCATGCGGCGGTGTCCATGCACTCGCGGCTTGGCGAAGATCCGCAGGTCGGTGCCGGGTTCGGCCAGCGCGTTCTCCACTCCGGTGAATTCCGCCTCGCCGTCGCCGGCGACCACGATGGCGTGGCTCGCGGCGGTCTGCCCGTCGCCCATCGCCAGCGCCACATGCCCTTCGGTGACGGGCAGGCCGAGGATCGCCCGCGCGTGCAGCGCGAACTCGCTCAGCCTCTGGGAGATCAGCGTCACCATGCCCGTGTCATGCGGGCGGGGGGAGACCTCGTTGAACAGGATCGATCCATCGGTCAGTACGAACAGCTCCACGCCGAACACGCCCCATCCGGTTTCGCCCGATGCCGTGGCCTTGTCGACCAGCCCCTGCACCGCGGCACAGGCGATGGCACGCGCCCTTTCCAGCACCTCGCCATCGGCCGCCGCGGGCTGCCAGGATTCCCGGTAGTCACCGCTTTCCTGCCTCTGCCCGATAGGCGCGCACGTGACCACGCCGGCCGACGAGCTCACCGTCAGCACCGTCAGCTCATAATCCAGCGGAGCCAACGCCTCGACGATCACGCGCGACACGTCGCCCTCGTTGGCGGCACGCCGACCCTCCTGCGCCTCGACCCATGCGGCGTCGATCGCGTCCGCCCCGCGCACGACCGACTGCCCATGCCCGGACGAGCTCATCACCGGCTTGACCACGCACGGGTACCCGACCTCCCGCGCCCCGGCGCGCAGCTCCTCCAACGACCCGGCGAAACGGTACGGCGTGGTCGGCAGCCCCAGCTCCTCGTGCGCGAGCACGCGCAGCCGCTCGCGGTCCATGCAGATGGCGGCGATTTCGGCGCTTGGCACCACCTGGACGCCGCGTGCCGCGGCATCCGACAGCTCGCCGGTCGCGATCGCCTCGACCTCCGGCACGATGATGTCGGGGCGCACCTCGTCGAACAGCGCGCGCAGCTGGGCCGCGTCGGCCATATCCAGCACGCGTGCCTCGTTCGCCACCTGCTGGGCGGGCGCACCGGCGTACGAGTCGGCCGCGCACACCCATGCGCCGAGACGCATCAGCTCGATGGTGACCTCCTTGCCGAGCTCGCCCGAGCCGAGGAACAGCACGCGGGTGGGATGTGCCCCCAGCGGCGTGCCCAGCGGGCGATGGGAGGGGAGGGAACTTGCAAAAGCGCTGGTTTCAGTCATGGTCTCATTGTGCCACCGGGGGGATACCGTATTTCGACATTTCGACGCCGTGTCTTAATGTAATGCCAATATAGTTTACATAATCAGGAGCCGTAAAAATCATGGATGATACCTGTGCGGTTCCGTCTGCGGCGTGAGGACGGCATAGAGGTCGCCTTCCTTGCCGCGCCTGTCATAATCGACAACCCCTGAGGGAAGGAAGCACCATGAGTCGTGCTGGATATTATAGGAGAGCGTATAGGAGAGCGGCCGGGGGGGGTGATGGCGGCCTTAGTGGCGGCTCTCATATGCCTGGCGCCGTTGTTCTCCACGAACACCGCGCAGGCGGCCGGAGGAGACGTCGTCTCGGTCGCTGATTACGGGGCCGCCGCCGACAGCGGCGAAGACAGCGCCCCCGCAATCATCAAGGCGGTCGACAAGGCCAAGGAACTCGCCGCCGAAGGCAAGAACGTCACCATCGCGTTCCCCAAGGGGCGCTACGACATCTATCCCGACAAGGCCGAACGGCGCACCCTGTACGTATCGAACACCGTCGGCGCGAACTCGTCCTACAAGGACAAGAAGATCGGCATCCTGCTTGAGGACACGAAGAACATCACCGTCGACGGCCAGGGTTCGGATTTCGTGTTCCACGGCAAGATGACGACGTTCGCGGCCATCAACAGCCGGAACGTGACGTTCAAGAACTTCAGCGTGGACTTCCAGGTGCCGACGGTCATCGACCTGACCGTCGAAAAGGTGGATGCGGGCGCCAAGACCGCGACCGTGTACGTGCCCGAGGAATACAACTACAGGCTGTCGGGCTCGAACATCGAATGGTATTCCGATTCCAGCCCGTACACCGGCGCCACGTACTGGACGGCAAGCAACGCCCTGCCGTACGTGCAGCTCTATGACACGAAGACCGGCCTGACCGTGCGCGGCGACGTATGGACCAACCCCATATTCCAGAACGTCACCGGCATCACCGACGCCGGCAACCACCGGCTGGTCTTCTCGTACTCGTCGATGAGCGACAAGCTCGCCAACGCCACGGGCATCAGCTATCAGATGCGACAGACCACGCGAGACCACCCGGGCGTGTTCCTGTGGAAGGACAAGGACGTCACGCTCAAGGGCATCGACTTCCGCTTCCTGCACGGCTTCGGCGTGGTCGGCCAGTCGACCGACACCATCACGATGGACGGGCTGAACTTCGGCACCGGCGAAGGCACCGGCGAAGGCACCGGCCGCAGCACCGCAGGATACGCCGACTTCGTGCAGATGTCGGGCTGCAAGGGCGTCATCACCGTCGTGAACTCCAGCTTCTCCAACCCGCATGACGACCCGATCAACGTGCATGGCACCTTCCTGCAGGTGGTGGAGAAGATCTCCGACACCAAGATCAAGGTGCGCTACATGCACAACGAGACCGCCGGATTCCCGTCGTTCTTCGTCGGCGACCAGGTCGAGTTCATGACCAAAGGCGACATGCTCCCGGTCTCCGACTCCGTGCGCACCGTCACCGCCGTCGACGGGCCCGACGGCCAGGGCGGTGACATGGGCGCGGGGTCGGGCAGCCTGACCGACATCGTCCTCACGCTCGACAGCGCCATCCCCTCCGCCGTCGCGGTCAACAGCCACGTGGTGGAGAACATCACGTACACGCCCGAGGTCAACATCCACGACAATGTCTTCAAGGAGACGCCGACCCGCGGCATCCTGGTCACCACCCGCAAGAAGGTGACCATCGAGAACAACCTGTTCGACGGCATGGGCATGGCCGGCATCTACATCTCCAACGATGCGCAGAGCTGGTACGAATCCGGCCTGACCCGCGACGTGACGATCCGCGGCAACACGTTCCGCCGCAGCGGATCCGACGCGATCCTGGTGGAGCCGACGAACCCGACCGTGTCCACCACCGACACCGTGCACAAGAACATGACGATCGAAGGCAACACCTTCTACGTCAATGGCAACCGGGTGCTCAACGCGAAGAGCGTCAGCGACCTGACCTTCCGCGACAACAAGATCTACCGTGAGAACCCCGACGATACGGTCACGCTGGGCGGCGACGCGGACGTGGCGCTCGCCGTCGGAGACACCCGCCGAATCGATGCGACCGCGTCGGTGAGCCAGGTGTCGGGATCGCGCCTGTTCCGTCTCAACGGATGCAAGCAGGTCGTGTTCGGCGGCAACACGTACGACGTCGGCGTCAAGGCCGGTATCGACCTGGCCAATATGGGTGCCTCCGAGGTGAACGTCAGCGACGATTCGGCCAAGGTCGGCGCGGACGGTCTCGTCCCCGTCACCGGCAGCATCGCGTACGTGTCCGACGACGCGGCGGTCGCCTCGGTCGATCAGGACGGCACGGTCACCGCGGTCGGTGAAGGCGAGACAACGATCCGCACCTACGTCATCGCCGGCGCCCGGCGTATGCCCGGCTCCGTCGTCAACGTACGGGTGAGCGCCTCGACCGCCACGGCGCCGACCCCCGGCACGTCCGCCGACCCGCTGGACGGGCACCCGTCCTCGGTGGCCACGCTGTCGTCCGCCACCATCGACGGCCTGTCCAAGTCGTTCGACTTCAAGCCGGGTACGCTGTACTACTTCGGCGCGGACTCGGCCCTCACCGCACGCGCGGCGTTCAAGGCGACGGATGCCGATGCCAGCGTCAAGGCGACGTTGAACGGCAAGGCCATCGACGCCGCGGGCGCCGACGTGAAGCTGGCGCGTGGCCGCAACGTCATCGAAGCCACGGTCACCGCGGCCGACGGCATCACCGCCAACACCTACCGTTTCGTGATCGACCGCATTGGTGGCGTTGACACGGGTCTGGCTGCGCTGTCGGTTGGTGGCAACGCCATCTCGGTGGAGCACGGACGCCTGCAGTATACGGCGTCGACGATGCGCTCCAAGACGCAGGTCGTCGCCTCGTCCTTCGATCCGACGGCCACATTGCAGCTGATGCGGGTGAACGGCTCGAAGAGGGTCCCAGTCGGCGATGCGCAGCAGGGAAGCCTCACCCGGGACGTCACCGCATACCAGGGCGACAACACGTTCGAGCTGGACGTCACGTCCGGCGGCAGCACCGTCTCCTATAAGGTGGCCGTGACCGGCACGGACAGCGTCTACGCCTCCGATCTGGCGTGGGAGTCGGCCACGTCCGGCGACCCCAACACCAACCCGGTGCGCAAGGACAAGAGCTGCGGCAACAACACGATCACGCTGTGGAACGGAGAGAAGGAGCAGACGTTCGACAAGGGCATCGGCACCCATGCGGCCTCGCGCATCGTGTACGACGTGTCCGGTCTCGGGGCGAGCCGCTTCGAGGCGTACGTCGGCGTGGACCGCGAGCTGACCGGCGTCGACCGCGACCACGCAAACGTCGACTTCCAGGTGATGATCGATGGTGAGGTCGTCTTCGAGAAGACGGCGATGCAGCACGACACGCCGATGGCGAAGGTCTCCGTCGACATCCCCGAAGGCGCCAAGACCATCACGCTGGTCGTCGGCGCGGGCAGCGAGACGTGGGGCGATCACGCGGATTGGGCGGACGCCCGGTTCGTCGGCGTTGAGATGCCAGAGGCGCCTCAGGTCACCGGCCTCGCCGTCACCGGCGAGGGAGTCAAGGACGGCAAGCTGGACATGACCGTCGGCCAGAGCGTTGGTCTCGGTGTCACGGTCACCCCCGAGGATGCCGTCGACCAGTCGGTCACGTGGACGGTCGCAGGTGACGCGGTCAGCGTCGGCGAGGACGGCACGGTGAAGGCGCTGAAGGCCGGTACGGCCACAGTCACCGTCGCATCCGTCGCGGTGCCGTCGGTGACGGCCTCGGTGACGGTCACGGTGACGGAGAAAGCCGATCCCGACCCGGATCCGAAGCCTGATCCTGATCCCGACCCGAAGCCTGATCCCGACCCGGATCCTGACCCGACGCCGAAGCCTGATCCTGACCCGGATCCCAACCCGAATCCGGGTCCGGGCGACGAGCCGGGTACGACGACTCCGGGCGACGGCCAGAAGCCGAACACCGACAAGGATGCCGACAAGAACGCCGGCAAGGACAAGAACCAGTCCATCGCCGCGACTGGCGCCTCGATCGTGCCGGTCGGCGTGCTCGCGGTCTCGATGATGGCCGCCGGCTGCGCGCTGACGGGGTGCAAGAGGCGCGAGTCCTGACGGCAAACCGTTCCCCGGGCACGTATCGCACGGCTCGAGGAACGGCGTGTCGGTAAATGATGCCGACGTTCCGGACATCCTCCGGACGTCGGCATCATTCGTCATGATAGGCGGTCATGGATTTTCCGCATGACCGGACGCTTGCGTCGGCAATCCGCCCGCGTGTCAATAGTTCATGCCGGGCGGTTAACCCGCGCCGGGCCGACGTTCAGGGGGAGGAAGGCCAAGTGCATGGCGTCAACGAGGACGCGGTCATGGAGACATGCGGCGAAGGCATGCGGCCGGCCACCGTGCGCGTCTCGGGCGTGATTCGCGAGACTGCGAGATAGGATGAAACAATGCGAGACAACAAGAACGAAGAACCGCGCCTCCAGGACAGGTCGGCCTTGGATCGCCCCCTGACCATCGTGCTGGTCATGGACACCATCGGCAACAAGGGCAACGGCACGTCGAACTCCGCATTGCAGTATGCGCACGAATTGGAGCGGCAGGGTCACCGTGTCAGACTCGTCGGCATCGGCGCCCCCGAATATCCGGCACGGGTCAACAAGGTGCCGCTGGTCTCCTGGGTGGCCGCCAAACAACAGATGCAGTTCGCCAAGCCAAGCGATACGCTGTTCCGCGCGGCGTTCGCCGGAGCGGATGTCGTGCATCTGTATCTGCCGTTCAAGTTCGGGCGGTGCGCGTACAAGGTCGCGCGGAGCATGGGCATTCCCGTGACCGCGGGATTCCACCTCCAGCCGGAGAATGTCATGTATTCGGCCGGTCCGCTGAAATACCTGCCTGGGATGTCGGGTTTTCTGTACGCCCTGTTCCGCTTCTGGCTGTACCGGCGCATCGGCCATATCCACGCGCCCACCGAAATGATCGCCGGACAGTTGCGCGCGCACGGGTACAAGGCGAAGCTGCACGTGATATCGAACGGCTACGTGCCGCGGTTCACCCCCAAACGGCAGTGTTCGGACGGAGCCCCCGCGCCGGTGCCGTTCCGCATCGTCGCCTCGGGGCGTCTTTCCCATGAGAAGGACCAGATCACGTTGATCAAGGCGATTTCTCGCTGCCGTCACGCGAAGGACATCGAACTGATCATCTGCGGAACCGGGCCGTTGCAGCATTACCTGCGGTTCCGCGCCGACCGGCTTCTGGAGCGCAAGGCGCAGATCGGGTTCCACAAGAACGCCGAGATGCCGGCGCTGCTGCGCTCATGTGACCTGTTCGTGCATCCGTCGATCGTGGACATCGAATCGTTGAGCGTCATCGAGGGCATGGCGTCGGGGCTGGTGCCCGTGATCGCATCCGCCGAGTTGAGCGCGGCGAGCCAGTTCGCGTTGTTGGACGAGTCCCTGTTCCCGGCTCGCGACGTGGCGATGCTCGCCCGGCGCATCGATTGGTGGATCGATCATCCGCACGAGCTGGCCGTTTGGGGCGGACGGTACGCCGAACACGCGAAGGCCGATTATTCGGTCGAGGCGTCGGTCGCGAAGTTCGTCGCCATGGAGCGCGAGGCCATCGCCGACGCGAAGGCCTAGGCCCGGCGTCGGCCTCGCGGCTGTTCACAGCAACGCGATGAGCTGGTCAACCTGCTCGTCGGTCGTCGCCCAGCTGGTGCACAGGCGCATCACCGTATGCTCGTTGTCGGCCTTCTCCATGAAGCCCATGCGTACATGGGCCTGCAGCCGTTCAATGGTCGGATGGTCCAAGGTGACGAAGACCTGGTTCGTCGGCGCCTCGAAGGTCAGTGTGTAGTCGCGCTCGCGCAGCGCCTCGCGGATCCGGTCCGCCTGCCGGTTCGCGTTGGCTGCGATGCGCAGGTACAGGTCATCGGTGAACAGCGTGCCGAACTGAAGCCCGAGCAGCCAACCTTTGGCCAGCAATGCGCCGTGCTGCTTGATCTGCGTGAGAAAATGCTTCGGCGTATTGCCCTTGGTGAAGACGACGGCCTCGCCGAACAGCGCGCCGACCTTGGTGCCTCCGATGTAGAACACGTCGGCGATGCGGGCGAGGTCCGGCAGCGTCACGTCGGTGCCGGCGGCGGTCAGTCCGTAGCCGAGTCGTGCGCCGTCCACGAACAGCGGCATGCCGTGCCGGTGGGCGGTCTCGGCGATGGCTTCAAGCTCGGCCTTGCCGTAGATCGTGCCGTACTCGGTGGGGTGCGAGATGTAGACCAGTCCGGGGAACACCATGTGCTCGTGGTTGTCGTCGGCATAGAAGGTGGCGCAATAGTCGTCGAGCTCGGCGGCGTCGAGCTTGCCCGCGTGATGGGGGAGCGTGATCACCTTGTGGCCGGTCGACTCGATGGCGCCGGCCTCGTGCACGTTCGGATGGCCGGAATCAACGGTGACGACGCCCTCGTACGGGGCGAGCATGGTGTCGATCACGGTCTGGTTGGTCTGCGTGCCGCCGACGAGGAACCACACGTCGGCGTCGGGCGCCTCGCATGCTTCGCGGATCCTGCGCTTGGCATCTTCGCAGGCCGCGTCGCTGCCGTATCCGGGGAACGCCGTGTCGTTGGTCCGCGCGAGACGGTCGAGGATCTCGGGGCAGGCCCCATAGGAATAATCGTTTCCGAAAGACAGCATGTCGGCTCCTTGTCGCGCTGTGTCGTGGTGCGGATGCATCAGGGTATGTAGCGAGTGTACCGCGCCTGGGTCATGTACGGCCGCGTGACGCAGGCCGCGTTCCGCAGACCGCGTGCCATAAACAAGGGCGCCGGATGTGGATCAGCATCCGGCGCCCTTGCGAAAGGAGTCTCTTCTGTTATGAAAGGTGTGGTCACGTTGCAGCAGAGCCGGCATTGTGCCGCTTCCTCGTCAACTGCGGCCGTAGCTGCGTTGCCGGCTCTGCGGATTCTCTGCCTCTTCGCTGTTGTACTCTTCCCGTCTGCGGCTCACAACTACCGCGGATATCTCAGGCTGAGCTGCTCAGCGTAATACGCTCCACACTGTGTCGCCGAACGATGATGTCGTTGCCGTATGGCGATGTCTTCTGATGGCGTACTCATCATCGTGTCGCTTCGCACTGCTTCGCTTGCGTGCTGCATTGTTTCTGCTTGCCTCGGTATTTAATTATTTAATTATCGTGAAGACGTTGCGCTACTGCTTTGTGCGCTTCATTGCAATCAACAGGATTCCCCTGATGGTAACAACTCCGGCCTTCGTGTTTCATTGTACCTATGGAAACGAACATATTCAAGTTTGAGAGCCGTAAAAAACATAATGTTTGCAGGTGTTTTCGTGTGCCCAAAAAATCGCACAGAAGTGAACATATCGCCTGTCTGTCGAGGTGGAAACGCACAAAATCGCGCAGTGAATGATACTGGGCGGCTGCGCGACACGCCGCGGTGACGCGGCTTGATATTTCGTGTATAGTATCCCTCTGTTGCGTTAATCCAGTTCGCTGGAACGACTCACATGGTGGATATAGCTCAGTTGGTAGAGCATCTGATTGTGGTTCAGAAGGTCGCGCGTTCAAGCCGCGTTATCCACCCCACTGAAAACCCTCCCATGCGGAGGGTTTTCGTTTATTTGCCTGTCTTGTCTGCCGTCACGACAAGCGTGTCGTTGTCCGTGGTGGAAGTATTATAGATATTTGTGTGTGCCAGTGGTGCGCCTTATGTGATAGGAGCATGCGCTGGGATATCCCGGATCTTGATTGGATCGCGCGCAGCAATGCGGACTGTGAAAGAGATACGGGCCATCGGGCCGGTGGACTGTGGCTGCTTATGACGATTCATGGTCGTGGGCGTGGGCTGCAGTGCGGCGGCTTCACGAAAAGGAAGAAACCACTGAATCGGAGAATTCAAGTTGCCTACTATTGAACAGCTCGTCCGT
>ERZ773269.2832-NODE-2832-length-12380-cov-3.115943_pt1 | contig 12380 bp, 11 predicted proteins | sample MGYA00511958_ERZ773269 | MGnify/ENA primary metagenome ERZ773269 (study PRJEB29015, sample SAMEA2737761) | human gut metagenome | biome: human gut; feature: human-associated habitat; material: faeces | place: China | collected 2012 ... | reverse complement strand
CCTGTTTCTTATAAATTCCGTACATTATTTGTAAAGAATTTATAAGAAACAGGCAAATCAGCAGAAACCTTTTGTGATAAGCCGGAAAGGTAACAGGTAAGAAAATGGAAGTATGCAAAGAAGAATTATGTGAGAGTAATGAAATACATGAAGATCTGCTTAAAATTGTAGATGAAACCCTGCCGGAAGAAACAGAGCTTTATGATCTGGCCGAATTATTCAAGGTTTTCGGAGACTCTACCAGAATACGCATTTTGTTTGTTTTGTTTGAGGCAGAGGTATGTGTCTGCGATCTCGCTAAAGCATTGAATATGACTCAGTCTGCGATTTCTCATCAGCTTCGTATTCTGAAACAGAATAAACTGGTAAAGAGCCGCAGAGAGGGAAAATCTATTTTCTATTCTCTGGCAGATGATCATGTCCGCACGATCATCAACCAGGGACGGGAACATATAGAAGAAGATTGAAAAAAGCATCAGTTATCTGAAAGATTATAAATTCAGATAACTGATGCTTTTAAAGTTATAGATGAACTCTTTTCAAAATCTCGTTAGTAAGTCCGCCGATTACCACCCCGGCAGCAACACCTGCCACCAGAAGTGCCGGTGCGTATACAAACACACTTGCATTTTGTACGATCAGCATGGCAATGATCAACTGACCGATATTATGGGAAACACCTCCTGCAACGCTGACACCGATCAGACTGAAAGATGTTTTTTTCAGCATAAGCGTCATAACTGTCATACTAAGCGCAGCGCCTGCCAGGCTGTACAGGATACTGAACAGATTTCCGAACATAAATCCGATCACCAGAATGCGGACAACAGAAACCAGAGTAGCCTCCCTAAATGAATATTTCTTCAAAATAAAAAGTACTCCCAGATTGGCAAGTCCAAGTTTAATCCCCGGAATCCCCGCAAAAACCGGCACCAGTGATTCCACATATCCCAGAATGATCGCCACAGCTGAAAAAAGCCCAAGGCAGGCTGTTTTTTGCTTCATAAATCTATTTTCTCCTCTCAAAAAATCCAAAATGGAATTATCAGAATTCTTCAGACATTTTAACACAGAAAAAATATTCCCGCAACCACAAGTTAGATGTAACTAATACTGATTTTTACTGAAAGCATTTATTGAGAAAAAATGACGAATATCCCCGGTAAAAAAGTGTGGATTTTTTCAGACAGACATGTTACTATTTCATAAGTTAGTAGTAACTAATCCACATGATTACTGCTGACAGCCTACCTATAGCAATCCTATATGAATATCTTTGGCAGAAGTCACTCCCTTTTGGTAAAAGTAAAATCCCTTTGGTTAATAAGTTGATTAACCCTCTGGTAAGAGTGATTCCGCAAAAAAAATTTAGAAGAGGAGAAAAACATGACAAACAAAAAACTTATGAAAAAAATAGCACCTGTTGTAATGAGTGCCGCAGTTGCTATGACCAGCATGCCATATGCAGTTCTGGCATCTGATTTTACAGACAGTGAGGTACTTACAGACAGCACAGGTTTCTCTGTTTCCGAAGAGTTTGCCACCGAGGATGCGCAGGAAGAATTTACCACCGAAGATGTCCAGGATGCTTTTGCTGCAGAAGCACAGCAGGGCGAAGCCTATGTTCTTATGAACATCCCATATGATGATTTCTATAAGGCAGAACTGAAAAACAATGATGTAAAAGTGGATGCCTTTACATCTGCAACCCTTAATAAATCAAGAACTTCCGGAATGATGAACGGAAATTCCGCTTATCATGTAGACCCCAACGGAACCGATGTAACAGGTGTTACATTCCCTGTAAAAGTCAGTGATCTTTCCCTCCTGAAAGACCAGAAACAGGTAACAGATTCTGACTCTGTTACAATTACTGTGACAAACAGAGGACAGACAAGCAGCAATACCTATACAGGAAAAGATTCCCTGATTGAAAATGCCTCTTATTCTTATTACATTTTAAGCGAAACACCGTCTTATTACAAAGAACTTACTGTAAATGCAGATGGCAGCTATTCATTCTCAGCAATGAAAGGCGCTCAGACAAAGACAGTTGCAATTGATGCTACATTAAAAACAGAAACAAAATACGGTGATTATGAACTGGATCTGGACAAGGAAACTTTTTCATCACTGTTCGATACAACCACAGATAAGATTTATGGCGTAACTGTAAATACTACAGACGGAACTAACTATGGCCTGCGTCATCTGGAGAATATCTGGCACGGAAGCAAGCTTGCCTGGGGAACCGGATATACAACAGAAGTTCACGGATGCCCTGTTTCTTCTGCACATTATAAATCAATCATGGGAAAAACCATTGACAGCGTTACTTATTACACAGATAAGGGAATGATCACCTTTGATGTTCCGGATGTAAAGGTACAGACAACTACAGGAATCAAGGCAACAGTAGCAGATATTATGAATACAGACACATCTGCAGCAGTTACCTTTGACCAGACACTGCCTGCTGATTTCAAGGCACAGTATGCCGTAGACGGAACTGCGGTTTCCTGCACAGACGGAAAACTTGCTGTTGGAACTCTTGCGCTGGGAACACACAAGGTTGAAATTGCAGATGCCAGCGGAAACTACGCAGCTATTGTCACTGAATTTACAGTAAATACAGACAAAATGCCGGCTTCCTATGACAGTAACGAGACAAAGCTGGTTGCAGCAGAAGGCATTACTGCAGAAGAATTCTCTGCATACATTAAGAGCATCAGCAAAGTAAAAGTTGATGATACAGAATATGCCGCAACAGGAAAAGGAAGCAAAATCATTGTAAAAGAAGATGGAACTTTAGACCTCACAGATCTTCAGGTAACAGACACAACTGTATTTGAAATAACTGCTGTGGGATATAAGAATAATCTTACTTTTACTTACAAAGAAGTAGAAAATACATTTGAATTAAATACTTCTTCCAAGACTCTATATACAAAAGGCAGCACAAAAACCACTCTCAAAGTTACAACAAACCTTACCGATAAAATTACATGGGAATCTAGTAACACAAAAGTGGCTACAGTAAACAGCAACGGTGTTGTAACTGCTAAAGCAAAAGGAACAGCAGTGATCACAGCATCCTGCGGAGAATACAAAGTAACCTGCAAGATAACAGTTAAGAATCCATCACTGAAACTTACAAAAACTTCAGCGACTGTAAAAGCAGGAAAAACAACAAAAATTTCCGCAAAAGCAACCCCATCCGGAAAGATTACTTACAAATCCAGCAACACCAAGATTGCAACAGTAAGCTCCAAAGGCGTTGTAAAAGGAAAGAAAAAAGGTACTGCCAAAATCACAGTAACCTGCAACGGTGTTAAGAAAGTATTTACAGTAAAAGTAAAATAAACGATAACAGGTAAATAATTCACACAATAAATGACCTCGGATTTTACTCCGGGGTCATCTTAATGAGAAAAAAACAACATTAGCAAAAGCCATTATATATAGATTTTTGGATACGAAAATGATATACTTCCAAAGTTAGTTGTGATTAAGTTTTGCTTCGCTCAAAAACAAATATCATATCCGGCAAAAATAAAATGAAAGAGAGGAAACAACGTGAATAATCAAAATTTTTATCTGCGTCTGATTGCTCTTTTGCTGATCATCATGGCGGTATTTTTCTATAATGGAACAGTAAAGGATAAAGAACAGACTCAGGATATTGCAGACCTGACTGCAAAAACAGAGAGTCTGGAGAAACAGCAGGACCAGATCCTTACAGCATTAAAGGAAACTTATGAGGAACAGAAAACAGCAGCAGAAAGTAATGCTTCTTCTGATGTATCTTCGGAAGCTGATAATAAATCTGAAAAGGATTCTGCAGAGGATAAAGAAAATACAGATCAGGCAGATTCTGAAGAAACCGATGATTCTGACAATGTATATAAAAATGGCACCTTCGAAGGTTCAGGAACCGGATACGGTGGAACGATCACTGTTCAGGTAACTCTGGAAGACGATACCATTACAGCAGTCAGTGTAGTCAGTGCACCGGGTGAGGACAGTGCTTATCTGTCACAGGGCGAGAATGTCATAAACAGTGTCATCAGCGAGCAGAGTACAGATGTTGACACTATTTCTGGAGCAACTTTCAGTTCTACCGGTATCTTAGAAGCAGTAAATGACGCATTATCAAAGGCGGAAAACGCATGAAAAAGAAACAACGAAAGGTACGGCTGATCCGTGCCGCCATACAGCTTATATTTTTTATAGCAGCGCCATCTCTTTTTTCTACTGCATTTGCAGGAGTAAAATCTATCTTTCTTGCAATCGGAGGACAGCAGAGCGTAACCTGGAACTCTTTTCTGGATATTACGGCGTTACTGTTAATTATTACCATTCTGTTCGGGCGTCATTTCTGCGGTTATGCCTGTGCGTTTGGCTCGCTGGGAGATGCTCTGTATGAGCTTACCGCATTTATTCGTGCGAAATGCTTTGGAAAAAAGAAAAAACATGGATATCCGGAGGAATGGGTGCACAGATTACAGAAAGTAAAATATATGCTTCTTACATTCCTGCTTCTCTCCTGCATAACAGGATTCTATTCTAAATTACAGGGAATGAGTCCATGGGATGTATTCTCCATGCTTACAACAGGCAGACTGCCGAAATCTACCTACATTGTGGGAACAGTTCTGCTGATCCTGATCATTGTCGGAATGTGTACACAGGAGCGTTTCTTCTGCCAGTTTCTCTGTCCCATGGGAGCAGTATTTGCAATCATGCCGATCATCCCGGGAGCACTTTTCAAACGTAATCGTCCAAACTGTGCGCAGAAGTGCACTCTCTGTAAGAAGAGATGTCCGGCACATCTGGATATTGACGGCGATACTGCACATTCAGGGGAATGCATCTGCTGTCACGCCTGCACTGCAGTCTGCCCAAGAAAAAATATTCACACAGGCACTGTTATTGATAAAAATTAGCAATTACTAACTTATTGAGAAAATTTGATTAGTAAGAACTAACTATATTGGTAGACATACTATCCGTACAATGATATAGTCTATAGAGTTAGTTAACAACAACAATAAGAGGATAAGGAATCAGAAATATATGACAAACAGACGCTCTTTTGTGCTGGGACTTTTCATTACGGCCTCTCTTTTATGCACATCCCGGACTGCATGGGGAAACTCTGAAATAAACACTTACACCAAAACAGACTTTGCTATGGACACTGTAGTATCAGAGACTCTTTACACAACAGGTGAGGATATCACAGCAGACGTAATCTCTGCATTAAAAGATGTGGAAGAGAACTGGATCTCTTGGACAAAAGAAAGTTCTCAGATATATCAGATCAATCAAAATGCCGGAAATACAACAACGGTATCTGATGAAACTGCCACCTGTTTAAAACAGGTACTGGATTTGTCGAAGGATTCTGACGGAGCCATGGATCCTACTATGGGAAGAGTGATCCGCCTGTGGGATATTGACGGAGAGGATCCGCACATTCCTTCGGATGATAAATTAAATTCCCTGCTTGAAAATGTAGGATATGACAAGGTGACTCTGGATGGAAATAAAGTTACCATGCCGGAAGGAGTAACCTTGGATCTGGGTGCGGCAGGTAAGGGAATCGGCTGCGATGCAGCAAAGAAGATTCTTGATGCAGATAAGAATGTATCAGGCATGATTCTGAATCTTGGCGGTAGCAGTGTTATGAGCTATGGAAGCAAACCCGACGGCTCAGCCTGGCAGGTAGCTGTCACTGATCCGCGGGATACAGAAGGTGATTACCTTGGAGTAGTTACTCTGAATGGTACTGAATTTTTATCTACTTCCGGAGATTACGAAAAATATTTTATAGAAGATGGTGTCCGATATCATCATATACTGGATCCTGCTACAGGATATCCTGCAAGAAGTGGTCTTACATCTGTGACGGTTGTGTGTGATGATGGTCTGAATGCGGACGGACTTTCCACTGCCTGCTTTGTACTGGGAAAAGAGAAAGCAGAGGAACTTTTAAAGAAATACAATGCAGACGGACTGTTCGTAGATGATTCTGATCATGTCTGGATGACGGAAGGCATGAAAGAAAGATTTCAATTACTGAAAGATACTTATTCCATCAGTGAATAGGCTTATCTTATATAAAGATCTCTGAACTGTCAAAACTTTCAGTTTTCCGGACAGTTTGGAAATATATTTATCGTTACTGTGAACAGTAACTATTTATCAAATCATATTCAGGAGGATTTAAAGGTATGCGCAAGGGAAATTTAATCAAAATGGCAGCTCCTGCAATTTTAAGTGCAGCAATGATGGTTTCAGGATTACCGGTTATGGCTGCGGATTTTACATCTGATGTTGCTGTGGAGACTGAAGCACAGGCAAATGAGTTTGATGCAGCAGATGACACTGCTGATGCTTTTGCAGGCGATGAGGAAACACCTTTTGTTGACGACCAGACAGCAGCAGAAGATGAATTCGCTGCAACAGCAGAAACAGGCTATAAATATGTCTATGCAGGTCTGACATGGGCACAGTACTGGGCGTCTGAGGGAGTTTACAATGCTGCAAATACAGCTTCCAATGCAACAAAAGACAGCCATGATGAACTTGACAAAGGCGGTTTCGATACAGTAACCAGAGCTACTGTAAACCATGGCCTGCACAGAGGAAGCTACCAGTGTGAGGCAATCATGTATGACAAAAACGGCGGTTCTTATGAGATTTCCTACTGGACCTCAGCAAACGATGCGGTACTCACTGACGGAACCACAGTAAAGCTGAACCAGCCGGAGAGAGGGCAGATCACAAAAGCTGACGGAAGTGTTGTAGAATTCGACCATTACAACGTAGTAGGTCTGAAATATGTGCCTGTCGCAGTAAAAGCAGAAGACTATGAAGCTTTCAAATCACAGTTCAAGGTTGTGGAAGATGGAAGTACAGTTGCCGGAGGATTTGGAGAAAACAATTTGCAGTCTTATAGTGCAGTTGCTGATGTTACCGCTGAAACAAACGGCTTAAAAGAAGCTGTAAAAGGTTCTGATGGAACATTCACATTCAAAGCAAGAACAAATGGTACTGGTTCCGGACTTAAAGATCAGGCACTCCAGACAGCATCCAATGTTACCGCGACAGTAAAAGAAGCAAGCGGAAGCTACGGTGAATTCTTAAGAGTAGACATTACCGGTGACGGATATGGTGCTCTTGGTGCTAAAATGTATGCTGTAAAATGGGATTACTACGGAAATGGTGACAAAGTTCTGGCATCTTACGGAACAAAATTCGCAGCAGATAACTGGATGCACAAAGTAATGGGAATCCAGCTTGGTCTGACAGATTCCTACCGTTGCCAGCTTCCAAAAGGAACAGACGGAACCGGAAAATGGAAAGTTACTGTATATGCAATGGGATATGCAGATACTGTATTTGAAGTTAATGCAACAGATGCAAACATTGTAAAACCGGAAGCAGGAGAAGCGGATACAACAGCATTAAAAGCAGCAGTAGAAAAAGCAGAAGCATTAAAAGAGACAGATTACACAGCAGATTCCTGGAAGGCAATGCAGTTAGAGCTTCAGGAAGCAAAAGATCTTCTTGCAAAAGAAAAACCAACTCAGGCAGAGGTTGATGAAGCTACAACTCATCTGAACACAGCCGTAGAGGCTCTTGTTAAAGCTGATACGAAGGTAACAGTCACTCTCAACAAGAAAACAGCTACTGTTTACAAAGGAAAAACAACTACACTGAAAGCAACTGTAACAGGAGCAGATGCATCAAAAGTTACATTTACTTCCAGCAACCCAAAAGTTGCAACAGTAAACAAAACAACCGGTAAAGTTACAGCAAAAGCAGCCGGAAAAGCTGTGATCACAGCTAAATGCGGCAACGTAAAAGCAACCTGCACAGTAACAGTTAAGAATCCAACTCTGAAGCTTACAAAAACATCAGCATCTGTAAAAGTTGGAAAGACAACTAAGATTGCAGCAAAAGCAACTCCATCCGGAAAGATCACATACAAATCCAGCAATAAGAAAATTGCTACCGTATCTTCCAATGGTACAGTAAAAGGTATCAAGAAAGGTACTGCTAAGATTACAGTAACATGCAATGGTGTATCCAAGACATTTAAAGTAACTGTAAAATAATCGGATTAATTCAGTGTGAGAATTAACTGATTCACAGACATAGAAAAGAAATCCTGTATTCCGGTCAAAAGGGCAGGGTTTCTTTTCCTTGTAAAACATAAAATGACAGATATTCAGTGTGAAGTCGCGTAGTGAAAGTGGATAGTTTTGTCTGTTTAATTATATAACGTTTCCGGAAAATACAGAGGGGATAAGTCTTGAAATTTAACATAATGCTGTTAGTAGGAAATTTGCTATCTATATTTTCCAGAAATGTTATAAAAGAAGAGGAGAGGATTTATGGACAAGAATAATGAGCAGAAAAAAAATACGAATCCTGAAACAAATCAGAAACAGGATAATTTAAAGCCCTGGTTAAAGCTTCTTCCGGCGGCTGCAGTTTTTGCAGCAGTCTGTGTGACCTGTTATCAGACTGAAAAAAGCCCCGTAGAAACCGCTGTAGTTTCTAATAATAGTATTATGTCTACTGATGATATCAAAGAACTGATTGCAACAGGAAATACCCACGACGAAGTTTTACAGGAATCTTCTGCAAAAAGCAGCAAAGCATCAGCAAAAACATCAAAGAAAGCCAAAAAAGCCAGTAAGATAAAAACCGGCACAAAGAAAAATGCTTCTACCGGAGCCGCTGCAAATGGCAGCGCTGCCGGCGGAGGTGGTGCAGGAAGTACTGTCACACCAACTACACAAGTTCCGGCTGACGGATATGTGGATGGAACTTATACAGGCTCCGGAACCGGATTCGGTGGAACGATCACTGTGCAGGTAACTGTCAGTAATCATAAAATTGCATCAATCAATATTTTGGATGCCTCCAGCGAAACAGCTTCCTATTTTGCCAATGCACAGGGTGTAGTCAGCAGAATTATTTCCAGCCAGTCACCAAACGTAGATGCGGTGAGTGGAGCTACCTATTCCTCAAATGGAATTATCACAGCAGTCCAGAACGCATTGTCTCAGGCGATTCCATCAGGAAACCAGACAACAGCCACACCAACACCAACGCCGTCACCAAAACCTACAAAGAAACCAGTTCCAACACCAAATCCGGATAAAGAATCTCCATACAAAGATGGTACTTATACGGGAACTGCACAGGGTTACAGCGGAACGGTAACCCTGACTGCTAAGATAAAAAAAGGAATTATCAAATCTCTCGATGTAAAGCATACCGATACACCACAGTTTTTCCAGAAGGCATGGGAGGTTCTTGAAAATTCAATCATTCAGAATCAGTCCGCTGATGGAATCGACACTGTCAGTGGTGCGACCTATTCATCCAAAGGAATCTTAAATGCGATGAAAGATATCCAGAAACAGGCTGCCAAAACGAACGCAAAAGTAACTCCGACACCAGTTCCAACAGAAACTCCGAACGTTACTCCGACACCGGAAGCAACACCGACGCCAGAGGTAACACCAACTCCTGAAAACACACCCGCTCCGACAGAAACGCCTGAACCGACACCAACCCCAGACGAAACACCGGAGCCGACACCTGAACCGCAAGGACCGTATAAAGACGGAACATACTCCGCTTCAAGTTATGGCTATAGTGGAAGAGTAGAAGTAACGGTTACTATCCAGAACGGCCAGATTTCCTCTATTGAACAGAGCAACAGTGATTCTCCGGAATATTTCGACTATGCATGGGGAACACTTTATCCTCAGATCATGGGAAATCAGTCCGCTGATGGAATTGATACGGCAAGTGGTGCAACATTCTCATCTGAAGGAATCCTTGGAGCTGTTCAAAAAGCTCTTGCGCAGGCTCTTGCATAGAGATTGTAAAAATGGAATTTATGTGATATAATCACTGTTAGTGAATACCAACTTTTCTGAATCATTAAAATGGAGGATTCTATTATGATTAAAACAACTGTAAAAGTAGACGGAATGATGTGCGGAATGTGCGAATCTCATGTCAATGACGCAGTAAGAAAAGCTTTCCAGGTAGATAAAGTTTCATCTTCCCACAGCAAAGGCGAAACCACTCTTATCACCGATGCACCTGTAGATGAAGCCAGATTAAAAGCAGCGATCAATGCCACAGGATATGAAGTAAAAGGAATTACCTCAGAGCCTTACGAAAAGAAAAAAGGACTGTTTTCATTCCTTCATAAATAAATCGGTAATTGCCAGGTTCATCAGGCAGTAACTCCTATACAAAACCGGACATGAATTTTGATAGTATCAAGATTCTTTGTCCGGTTTTTTGTAACTTTTTTATAGCTTTTTGTCGATAAATCTCGAATAATGGCGTCAAAAAGTCTGATAATTTCATAAAAATCGGTTGTGACTTTTGTGCAGTTATGATACACTAAATGCAGTTAAGAAATTGATAGAAGATTACAATCTGGAGACGAAATAATGAAAAGAAAAATAGAAATTGTCTGCTGGATTTTGTTTACTTTATGCTCTGGTGTTTGCTTCTTTGTTAATTTCATGAGCAAACCTCCAGTGGACGATACCCATACTTTTACTTTATATATGATTGGTGCCACAGTAGTATCTTTACTGTATCCGGTGTCCATGTTCATCCTTGGACTAAGAAATCGATATTTATATGATAAATTAAATGAAATCGCTGAAGAAAAAGAGGAAACCTTAAAGGCAAGGACATCCAGATCATCTGTTTCCACACCTGTATCCGGATACCCGGTACCTGACATAAATATCCTCGTCAGCGCTCTCACTTCTGAGCAGGAACTTACAGAAGAAGAGAAAAATTACTTGCTTGAATACATTAAGAAGAAATGACGTGATATCTAATGAAACTACTGACCTGTATGTCCATCTCAGGATCAATCCCCGTTGTGATCTGTTTACTTATGTACCTGATTCAACGCGCTGATTACAATTACACTTTAGGCAGAAGATTACTGATAACGGGTATCCTCTTTTATCTGATGCCTGTGCAATTGATAAAATATCTGATTCCAAAAGATGTATTTCCAACATCTATGCTGATCACAGATGAATCCCAGCTATATTTATCAGGTTCTTTGTCCTTCACTCCAGAAAGACAGGGTGAATATATCTGGATGCCGCAATGGTTTGATATCATATCTAAAATATGGCTGGTAGCAATCATTATTTTCGCCATTTATCAAATCATCAGCTTCTGGAGAGGAGCTCATTCTATTCAGAATTATATATTTGATAAAGTAGAAGAATCAGACAATAACCAAGTATATTATCTGATTCCTGATGGAATCTGCGGACCATGTACAGTCGGATTTTTCCGTCAGAAAATTGTATTTCCCGAGAGTTTCCCTATGTTACATTCAGAATATGACATGGTATATAAGCATGAACATTCTCATCTGAAAAATCACGACAATCTGGTAAAAGTATTATGCCTTCTGGTTTTGTGCCTGCACTGGATGAATCCGGTGGCATACCTTTTACTTTTCCTTTACATAGATACAGCAGAAATAGTCAGTGACAGCGCCGCCGTAGAGGGCTGCTTAAAGGAACGCCGCAAAGACTATGCCACACTGCTGGTAAACGAAGCCTCAATTCCGGACAAAAATCCGGTTATGTGGAAAAATAATCTTTTCAGCAATAAAAAGAAAAGCGGAAAGAATATGAAAATCTTAAAAAGGAGGATCAACTACATGATGAAGGAAAAGAGAAAAGGATTGTTACAGAGAGGAATTATGGTGGCAATATCTGCACTGACAATTGTTGCAGGAGCTGGAACGGTGTTGGCGTATGAGCCGATGCCATCGTCGGATAAGTCAGTTATTGATTTTGTGGCAGAAAATGAAGAGAATTCTGATATGCTTGATTTTAGTATGTCTTTTTTAATTTCAAATCTCAAGTTTACAGAAAATGACACTGTATTTTTTTACGAAGATGGGACTCAAATTTCTGAAAATAATACATTTTCTCCATATGCGCTTTGTACACACAGTATGGTTAATGGATACTTATCCAAACATAGTAAAAATAGTTCCGGTGGATGTACTGTAACAACTTATACATGTCAAAGATGCGAAAAGTGTGGATATTTAGCAAATGCCAAATATCATGCAACGACAACTTATGCAAAATGCCCTCATTAATATATCTCTCCAATATTATATAACATCTAAAAATAGCCAAAGGTCAAGTATTATTTTATATTAAATAGTACTTGACTTTTTGATTTTTCTGAAATATTTTCTCAATATACTCTAAATATAATACTTGCATTTTATAAATAGTTAGTATATACTAACTATTAGAGTTAGATAAAATAAACTCTCG
>ERZ773269.2827-NODE-2827-length-12416-cov-23.493245_pt1 | contig 12416 bp, 10 predicted proteins | sample MGYA00511958_ERZ773269 | MGnify/ENA primary metagenome ERZ773269 (study PRJEB29015, sample SAMEA2737761) | human gut metagenome | biome: human gut; feature: human-associated habitat; material: faeces | place: China | collected 2012 ... | reverse complement strand
AGAAGGCTCTGACTGAGGCTGACGGCAACTTCGAGAAGGCTATTGAGATCCTGCGCGAGCGTGGTCTGGCTACTGCTGCCAAGAAGGCAAGCCGCGTTGCTGCCGAGGGTATGGTCTACGCTGACTACTGCCCCAAGTGCAAGGTCGGTGTTGTCATCGAAGTCAACGCTGAGACTGACTTCGTTGCCAAGAACGACAAGTTCGTTGATTTCGTCAAGGAAGCAACCAAGGTCGTCATGCTGCAGAACCCTGCTGATGTTGAGGCTCTGATGGCTTGCAAGACCGAGGCTGGTGAGACCGTTGACGAGGCTCTGAAGAACCTGATTCTGGTCATCAAGGAAAACATCAAGATCCGTCGTTTTGTCCGTTACGAGGGCGTTTGCTCTGCTTACGTCCACGGTGGCGGCACCCACGGCATCCTGGTCAACTTCGAGACCACCAACGACATCGACAGCAAGGACGAGTTCACTGCTTACGGCAAGGACATCGCCATGCAGGTCGCAGCTGCTAACCCCAGCTACGTCGATGAGGCTTCTGTCCCCGCTGAGGTCGTTGCCAAGGAGAAGGAGATCATGCTGGCTCAGATGGCTGGCGATCCCAAGACCGCTAACAAGCCCGAGGCTGTGAAGCAGAAGATGATCGAGGGCAAGATCAAGAAGTTCTTCAAGGAGAACTGCCTGGTCGATCAGGAGTTCGTCAAGGACGGCGACCTGTCTGTTGCTCAGTACACCGCTAAGGTCGCTAAGGACCTGGGCGGCGACATCAAGATCGTCAAGTTTGCTCGTTTCCAGAAGGGCGAGGGCCTGGAGAAGCGCGCTGACGACTTCGCTGCTGAAGTTGCAAGCATGGTGAAGTAATCAACTTCTCATAAAGCAAGTAAAAAGAGAGCCGCAGAGCCTGTCACAGGGCCCTGCGGCTCTTTTTGCGTTTGTGTTTGGCGGGCGGATGTGCTATCATAGAGAAAACGGAAAGAAGGGAGGACGAAAAGCAATGCGCAGTGTAAACAAAACGTCTCTCCGAATGGAGAGCATGATCGGATAAGGAGAATCCCTTATGAAAAAACAAACCATGACCATTGCCGGCATCCCGGCTGTCCTGTACGGCAGCCGGAGCCGCAGGGTCTATCTCTATGTCCACGGCAAGAACGGCTGCAAGGAAGAGGCAGAGCGCTTTGCCGGTACAGCCTGTGCAGCAGGCTGGCAGGTGCTGGCCATCGACCTGCCCGAGCATGGCGCACGGAAAAACAGCCCGGAGCGGCTTCTGCCGTGGGTGGCTGTGCCGGAGATAGAAGCCGTATACGCCCGCATGAAGCCGGTGTGGGCGCATATCCGGCTGTATGGCGTGAGCATCGGCGCGTGGCTTGCCATGCAGGCGCTGCAGGGAGACGCGCCGGAACAGACCCTGCTGGTCTCTCCGGTGGTGGATATGGAAGCTCTCATCACGAATATGATGCAATATGCCCATGTGACCGAGGAACAGCTGCAGCGGGCAGGGGAGATCCCCACGGATCTTGGGGAGACTCTCTCATGGCCGTATCTGTGCTGGGTGCGGGAACATCCGCTGCACTGGCATGGCCGCACGCAGGTGCTGTATGGTGACAGGGATGCCCTGACCAGCCGCACCATGATCGAGCGCTTCCGTCAGGAAAGCGGGGCGCATCTGACGATCATGGAAGGCGGGGAGCACTGGTTCCACACCCCAGTGCAGATGGCGGTCCTTCAAACGTGGGAAGAAACGAATTTTTGATTTTTGATTTAGAATAGCCGCCGCGTGCGCTCTGGCCATTTCCAGCGGAAGTATTATTTTTATATTTGCAAACCAGCAAAGCCTGCGGGCTTTGCTGGTTTGCTTTTTCACGGGAAAGGTCGTGACCGTACACTGCATTTTTTGTGGTGACTATGCATTTTATCTTTGGGACTCTTTCTGTGAAAAAATGGTTTGGAAACGACCGCAGTCGTTTCCAAACCACAATATCAAATAAATTTTCCTCTGCTTATGGCCAGAGCGCACGCGGAGGCCATTTCAAATCATAGAAGCTTACAGCAACAAAAACTGCCGCTGACGGAATAAAAACCGTCAGCGGCAGTTTGCATTTACAGATTCAGTTCAGCAGGATCTGAAACTCAAACCTTTGCTTCGCTGTTGTGCTCAGCATTCTTATAGGCCTTGAAGGAGTGGAACACGATGTTCAGGCCCAGAACGATCAGCAGCACGGCCAGGATCAGCTGCAGGCCGTTTGCAATGAACACAGCACCCCAAGTGGTCTCGCCAGCGGGGATGGTGACAGCAGCGGCATTGCTGATGGCCTTGACCATGGCGATCAGGCGCTGCACCAGAGCGGTGAAGGTGACGCACAGCATGATGACCAACGGAGGGAAGATCATCTTGTTGCTGCGGCCGGTGACCTTCAGGAACACGCACAGGGTGGCCAGAACCAGAGCGCTCAGCAGCTGGTTTGCAGAACCGAACAGGGGCCAGATGTTGGCGTAGCCGATCTTGGTCAGCAGGAAGCCGAAAGCCAGAGTCAGGAAGGTGGAGAAGTACACGTTGCACAGCAGCTTGCGCCAGCCCTCAGCATGCTCCATGTCGTCCACGCTGAACAGCTCCTGGAAGCTCATGCGGCCGATACGGGCCACAGCATCCAGACTGGTCAGGGCCAGTGCGGAAACGCACATGGTCATAAACACAGAGGCAAAGTGCTGGTCCAGGCCGAAGCCCACGAAGAAGCTGGCAACGCCGCGGCTGAAGACCTGGAACGGAGTGCCGTCTGCGGGGGTGCCGTCTGCAGCAGCAGAAGCACCGGCCACACACAGGGCGATGACAGCCAGCAGGCTTTCCAGCACCATGGCACCGTAGCCGACCTTCAGCATATCCTTCTCATTGGTAACGGTCTTGGAGGAAGTGCCGGAAGACACCAGACTGTGGAAACCGGAAACAGCGCCGCAGGCAACGGTAACGAACAGGATGGGGAACATGGTGCCCAGCTTGGCGTTGGTAAAGCCGGTGAACACCGGCAGGTTCATGACGGGATGGTTGACGATCAGGCCCAGAACAGCGCCCACGATCATGGCCACGAACATAAAGGTGGTCATGTGGTCACGAGGCTGCTTCAGCAGCCACATGGGCAGGACAGCGGCAAAGAAGATGTACACAAAGGTGATGTAGCTCCATGCAGCCTTGCCCAGAATGATGGGGAAGTTTGCACCCACCACAAAGGACAGCACGATGAATACGATGCTGATCACATTCTCTTTCCAGCCGGTGAAGTGCAGGTTCTTCTGCAGCAGGCCAAAGATCACGGCGAACACCATGAACATGATGGAGACCATGCCGGCAGCACCGTTGGTCTGGGCAGCCTCCACCAGAGCACCGTCAGCACCGTAGGCATTGAAGGTGCCGGCCACCATGTCGGCAAAGGCGGCGATCACGATGCCGCAGAACAGCCAGCAGAACAGCAGGAACAGCTTGCGGCCGGTCTTGCCGATGTACTTTTCGATCAGCATGCCCATGCTCTTGCCGTCGTTCTTAACGGAAGCATACAGAGCGCCGAAGTCGGTGACAGCACCGAAGAAGATGCCGCCCAGCAGCACCCACAGCAGCACCGGCAGCCAGCCGAAAGCAGCGGCCTGGATCGCACCGGTAACAGGGCCTGCACCGGCAATGGAGCTGAACTGGTGTGCAAACACGGTCCAGCCGTCGGTGGGAACGTAGTCCCGGCCGTCCTCATGGACAACTGCCGGGGTCTTGGCAGAGGGGTCGATGCCCCACTTGTTTGCCAGCCAGCGGCCGTAAAGCATATAAGCGCCAAACAGACACACGGCTGCGATCAATACGATGACCAGCGTATTCATTGTTTTTACCTCTTTCCTTTTTTGGCATCCGGCAAATGTCAGCGGCATGGGGGCGGCAAGGTGTAAAAAAGGCCCCGTCCTCCTGCGTTCGTTCCATTTGGGACGAACCATCGAAGACGAAGGCCTTCCCATACACTGCACATCGTGTATGGAATACTCCGCGATACCACTTCGTTTGCTGCACAGGGCAGCCACTCCCAGCGTACATACATACGCAGCCCCGTAACGTGGGCAAAACGGCCATGCATTACTGGAAGGCGGGGTCAGCGCCTTTGTTCACACAGGCTGCTCGCAGGGGAGAACGCTTTGCTCCTGACTGCTGCCCTTGCATCAGATGGGCGGCTCTCTGGGAGAGGGTGCTGCAAAGAATCATGTCCTGTTCATCGCATTTGCCGAATGATTGTCCGTATTTTAGTGCGGGATTCACAAATTGTCAATATCCTTGGCACAAGTTCGGAGGATACACTAATTCAGGAAAGCGTTCTGCAAGAATTTTTAGGTGATTTTTGTTCATGCGTGAAACGAAGAAAACTATACACGTCAACGAATGAAAAGAGTTCACGCCAAGGGCTTGACTTTCACACTTTGATGTGCTAAAGTGATGATGCAGGAAAGAACCGGAACAGTTCCGAAACATTTAAAAGAGGGAACGCTCCCAAAACCGGACAGGCCGCTGCGGCGGCAAGGAGAACATTCATGGCAGATAAAAATTCCAGAAGAAACCAGACCACCGATGCACTGTTTGATGCCATCCTCAGTCTGGAAACGCGGGAGGAGTGCTACAACTTCTTTGAAGACCTGTGCACTGTAAAGGAGATCTCGGATATGGCGCAGCGGCTGGAAGCGGCAAAGATGCTGCTGGACGGCAGGACCTACGATCAGATCGTGAAGGCAGTGGAGATCAGCACGGCCACCATCAGCCGCATCAACCGCTGCATCCAGTACGGCTCCGGCGGCTACCGCGAGACCATTGAAAAGGTGCGCGGCACCCAGAACCCTAAAAAGCAGGAGTAACACCGGCGTACCCGGCAGACATAGAATGGGGCGTACACCGCCCCTGACCGGATGAACGAAAGGAAGGTTTTATCATGTCTGCTGAGAACTGTATCGATACCACCCGCTGCCCCTGCCCCTGCCTGCCCAAGGTGACGCTGGAGCAGGCGGTCATTGACCTTGTGGAGAGCATCGCTCTGCAGGAAAATGCCCTGAGCCACATCCTGTGTGCCGAAAGCCGGAAGATGGATGCCGCCATGAAACTGGACGGTCTGGATCTGTGCAAGCTGCTGGAAGTAAACGATTCGGCCACCAACATGGTGCACGCCGTGGCAAACCTGGAGCTGGTGCTCAAGGATAAGCTGGAGTTCGTCTCCAACAACCTGTACTATCCGCCTGCGGATGCCGCAGCGAAGTAAGAAGATGCGGAAAGGCCTGTCCGGATGCCGGGCGGGCCTTTTCTCTGCTTGAATGCATAATTTTTGTAAAAACCATTTGTTGGAATTGCTGATAACGGGATTCTGTGCTATACTATACAATGTATCACCATGAAAGTGAGGAAATTTACAAATTGCTGAACTACGATGCGATCCTGTTTGATGTGGACGGGACCCTGATCGATTCCGCTCCCGGTATCATAAATACATTAAAAGAAGTCTTTGCCAAGATGGGCGTGGATACCACAAATGTGAACCTGCGCCGCTACCTTGGCCCGCCGCTGCGCAAGAGCTTTGGTGAGCACTTTACCGACCCGGCCCTCATTGAAAAGGCCACCGACCTGTACCGCGACAGCTACGCCGTCAAGGGCAGCCACGAGTGCGCCGCCTACCCCGGTGCAGCAGAGATGCTGCAGCGCCTGAAGGACGCGGGCCTTGTGCTGTGCACCGCTACCTCCAAGCCCACGCAGGTCGTTACGCCCATTCTGGAAGAAAAGGGCCTTGCAGGCTATTTTGATTTTATCGGCGGCGCGTCCATGGACGAGAGCCGCGACACCAAGACCGACGTGGTGCGCCATGTGCTGGCCCAGCCCATGATGCAGGGCAGGCGGGTGCTGATGGTGGGCGACCGAAACGACGACATGCGCGGCGCTGCGGACTGCGGGCTGGATGCCGCCGGTGCGCTGTACGGCTACGGCAGCAGGGAAGAGCTGGAATCCTTCCACCCGGTGCTGCTGGCCGAAAGCTGCGCCAGCCTTGCAGACCAGATCCTGAACGGACAGGCATGACCGGAAGGCCCTGTGCCGGAAACGAAATGAATGGTGAGAGATATGAGAAATACACGACCGGAAAAGCAATCGCTTACTCCTATGCAGAAGCAGGCTGTGCTGGTGTGCAGTGTGTGCGCGCTGGCAGCCATTCTGACCATTGCCATTACCATGACGCTGCTCAAGCGCGGCAAGAACCCTGCGGCCCCGGTGGAACAGCCCTCCAGCGAGGTGCTGGTGCCGGGCGAAGAGGATATCTCGGATCACTACCAGATCAGCGAGACCTCTGCCGCCCTGCTGCCGGAGACCGCCGACGCGGGCGAGAGCTACCAGAAGGAAACGCTGTTCCTCGGCGATTCCAACACGGTGCGCCTGTACGCCAACGGCCTGATCAGCCTGCAGCAGTTCTGCGCCAAGGAGGGCATTGGTACCCATGCCGCCCTGAACGAGGGCATCGTTACCTTTAAAAAGGACAGCAGCACCTACACCATCGCGCAGGCCGTGGCCAAAATGAAGCCCCGCCGCGTGGTCATCATGCTGGGCACCAATGATACCGGCATGAGCGTGGACGAGTTCATCAAGAACTACACCGCGCTGGTGCAGGCCATTCAGGAAAGCTACCCCTACACCGACATCATCGTGAACACGGTGCCGCCGGTGCCTGCAAACCACGCAAACTACCCCCACATGGACCAGACCAAGATCGACGACTTCAACATGGCCCTGCTGTCCATGTGTGAGCAGATGGGCCTGAAGTTCCTCAACAGCGCCGAAGCGCTGAAGGATGCCAACGGCTATGGCCGCGAGGATTACTACCAGACCGGCGATATCCACCTGAAGCCCGTGGGCCTGAAGGCCATGCTGAGCTATCTGCGCACCCACGCTTACCAGACCGACGACCGTCGGCCCGACACCGCCAACATCCCCACCCGCGCCGAGTATACCCCGAACCCCAGCTCTGCGGTGACAGCACCCAGCAGCTCGGAGGCTGCAGGCTCTTCCGAAGAGCAGGGTGTGCTGTATCAGGCCAGCTACCGGGTGGACAAGACCGGCGGCACCCTTTCCAGCGGCAGCGACAGCGGCAAGACATCCCTCTCCTATGAAGTGACCAGCGCCGCCCAGTCCATCAGCGTGACGGCTGTGCCGCAGGACGGCTATGTGTTCGTCAAGTGGAGCGACGGTGTGACCCAGAAGACCCGCACCGATACGAACTTCAAGCAGAACGTGGACGTGACCGCCGTGTTTGCAGCGGCTTCCGTGCATATCAGCAGCACCGGCAAGGCCGTGCTGGGCGATTCCTACACCTTTACCGCAAAGCTGGGCGGCAAGCACCTCACTGCCGACAGCATCCGCTGGTACGCCAACGGTGCGGAAGTGCCGCAGGCGGCGGGCAAGACCACCGTCAAGGTGGAGATCGACCCCTCCATGCTCAATGCGACCTTTAAGGTGTACGCAGTGGCAAGCTACAACGGCTGCACCGTTACCAGCAACGTCCTGAATGTGACGGTCAGCGGCGTAAGCTCCGGCAGCTCGTCTCACAGCTCCGGCAGCTCTGGCAGCACGTCGGACAGCAGTTCTTCCGGCAGCACCAGCTCTTCCGGTGCATCGTCCGGCACCACCTCCGGGGCATCCTCCGGGGCTACATCCACCTCCGGCAGCTCGTCTCACAGCTCTTCCAGCAGTGAGAGCACGGATTCCCCGGCAGGCTCGGCTTCTGCTTCCAACGGAACAGCCAGCTCTTCCCACAGCACCAGCTCGTCCCACGCGGACTCTGGTGAGAGCAGCTCGGCTTCCCATAGCAGCTCCGGCAGCGAGAGCAGCTCTGCAAGCTCTGGCAGCTCCCATGCGGCTTCGGAATCCAATGCCAGCAAGGAAGCCGCCAACGAGCAGTCCGCATCCACGGACTCCGCGTCCTGAGGCTGTCACCCCGGCCTGCCGTGCCGCATAGGCTGGCAGGAAGGGAGGCGTTTGCATGTACTACGAGGAACCCCGCATCCCGGCGCTGCCCGGGGAAGAGAATGTGACCGACGGCAGCGTGGACGATTACGGCACCGACTGGGAGAACGTGGACAACGGCGCGCTGGAAGAGGAAATGGCAAAGTGTGCTGCCACCCCCTGTGATGTCAAAACCACCTGCCCGGACAACGACCCGGAGCAGACAGACGTACCACCGTACGAAATTGTAACAGAATGATGTGAAGCCAGCTCTGTTTACGGCAGGGCTGGCTTCTGCCTGTTGTTGAGCGCATGGCAGCTGAGGCCATGGCAGAAGGAAAAGAGGGAAGGTTTATGGCAAAATATTATTGCGTGCTGTTCGATGCAGACAACACCCTGCTGAACTTTGATGCAGCCGAAAGCAAGGCACTGGCCGAAACGCTGGTGAACTACGGCATTGAGCCGGACGCAGAAACGGTGCAGACCTACCGCACCATCAACTCGGAGCTGTGGCGGCAGCTGGAAAAAGGCCAGCTCAAGCGGGAAAAGCTCATGGCAGAGCGGTTCACCCGCTTCCTCAAGGCCATTGATGCCGCCGGCGACGGAGCCGAGATGAACCGCTTCTATCTGGAACAGCTCTCCACCCATCCGGACCTGATGGGGCCGAAAGTGCTGGATGTGCTGCGGGAGCTTTCCGAGGTGGCAACGCTGGCCGTTGTGACCAACGGTTTCCAGAAGGTGCAGATCCGCCGTCTGGCCGAGAGCGGTGTGCTGAACTTTATGGAGGACGTGTTCGTCTCCGAGAAGATGGACAGCGAAAAGCCGAACCGCAGAATTTTTGATGCGGCCCTGCGCGCCCTTGGCGTGGAGAACCGCGAGCATGTGCTGGTGGTGGGCGACGGCCTGAGCAGCGACATTCAGGGCGGCGTGAATGCGGGCCTTGACACCTGCTGGTATAACCCCAGCCACGCCGAGAACCCCGGCAAGGTGGTGCCCACCTACGAGATCGCAGACCTGAAAGAGCTGTACCCGCTGGTGATGGAGCAGGAAGAGCTGGCCAATGTGGGCCTGAAGAACCGCCGCCACCAGTGCTGAGCCAATAAGCGGATGGAGAACGGGATCATAAAACTATGCTGATACATTTGGAAAAACTAGGCAAGAGCTTTGGCGAAAAGATCGTGCTGCACGATGTGACCGCCAGTGTCGAGCGGGAGGACCGCATCGGCATCGTGGGCCAGAACGGCGCGGGCAAGACCACCCTGCTCAAGATTTTGACCGGCGAGTACCAGGACTACGAAGGGGAGTTCAGCGTGACCCACGGCGTGACGCTGGGCTATCTGGAACAGAACGCAAAGCTGGATGCCACGCTGGATCTCTACGGCGAGATGCGCTCCACCTTTGCCCCTGTGCTGGATGCCATGGCCCAGATGCAGGTGCTGGAACGCAAAATGGCCGCGCAGCCGGACGACACGGAGCTGCTGGCCCGGCACGACCAGCTGCAGAACATCGTGGATGCCGCCGACGGCTACAACATGGATGTGAACATCAAAAAGGTGCTGTCCGGCATGGGCTTTGCGCAGGATACATGGCAGAAGAACATTGCGGTGCTCTCCGGCGGCGAGCTGACGAGGCTGCGGCTGGCAAAGCTGCTGCTGGAAAAGCCGGACGTGCTCATTCTGGACGAGCCCACCAACCACCTGGACTTTGCCACCATGGAATGGCTGGAAAACTACCTCAAAAGCTATTCCGGTGCGGTGCTGGTGGTCAGCCATGACCGCTACTTCCTCGATAACGTGTGTACGAAGATCTGGGAGGTCTCCTTCCAGACCATGACCACCTACAAGGGCAACTTCTCGGCCTACCTGCCCCAGAAGGAAGCCGCCGATGCCCTGCGCCAGAAGCAGCACGACGCAGATGTGGCACTGGCCGAAAAGCTGCAGGACTACGTGGACCGCAACCTTGTGCGCGCCTCCACCACCAAAATGGCCCAGAGCCGCCGCAGGCAGCTGGAAAAGCTGGAGATCACCGAAGCGCCCAAGGACGAGACCAACCAGCTCAAGTTCCGGTTTGAATATGACGTAGAACCGTGGAACGAGCTGGTGCTGCTCAAGAACCTGACCATCAAAATAGGGGAGCGCACCCTGCTGGAACCCTTTACCTACACGGTGTGCCGCGGCCAGCGGCTGGTGATCGCAGGCCCCAACGGCGCGGGCAAGTCCACCCTGATGCAGGTGCTGGACGGCAAGCGCCGCCCCTCCGGCGGCATGGTGCGGCTGGGCACCGGCGCACGGCCCAGCATTTTTGCCCAGCAGCAGAACCGTCTGGGGCAGGGCCGGGTCATCGATGTGATCTGGAACAAGTACCCCCGCATGACCGAGCTGGAGGTGCGCAGCCATCTGGCAAAGCTGGGCTTCCGGGGCGAGACGGTGTTCAAGCCCTGCGAGGCGCTTTCCGGCGGCGAGCTGGCCCGCCTGCGCTTTGCGGAGATCGTGCTGGAACGGCCCAACCTGCTGTTTCTGGACGAGCCCACCAACCATCTGGACATCTACACCCGCGAAAACCTTACCGAGGCCCTCATGGCCTACACCGGCACGCTGCTGCTGGTCACCCATGACCGCCACCTGATGAACAGTCTGGCCTGTCCTATCCTCTACCTTGAGGACGGCAAGGCCACCCTCTACCCCAGCTACGATGCCCTGATGGGCCGCAGCGCCCCGGCCCCTGCGGTGCAGAAGGCCGCCGAACCGGCCAAGACCGGCTACGGCAGGGAGCAGCGCCGCCGCCGCGCAGAGCTGCGGGCCAAGATCAAGGCCTGCGAGGACGAGATGGAAGCCTGCGGTGCACGCGAAGTGGAGCTGGACAACGAGATCAACTCCCCGGAGGTGTACAACGACCCCGACCTGCTGCGCCAGAAAAGCGATGAGCTGAGCGACCTGCGTTTCCATCAGGAGGAGCTTTTTGCCGCATGGGAAGCCGCTATGGAAGAGCAGGAAGCCTACGAGCAGACGCAGCAGCCCGAAGAATAAAGGAGCGTATCCTCTATGCCTAAAAATCACCGCAACTATCAAAAAACATGGCACATCGCCCTGTCCGGTCTGCTGTTTGCGCTGGCCATGGCGCTTTCCTTCATCGAGGGAACGCTGGTCATCCCGGGGCTTTTGCCGGGCATGAAGCTGGGGCTTGCCAACATCGTGGTCATGTACGCGTTGTTCTTCATGGGTCCCCGGCAGGCACTGGTGCTGGATGTGCTCAAGGCGCTGTTCGTCTTTCTGGTGTCCGGTTTCACGGCGGGCTTCCTCTCGCTGTGCGGCGGACTTTTGTCCCTTGCGGTGATGTGGGTGCTGTACTATCTTTTGCCGGTGCGGCCCACATGGTTCATCCTGTCGGTCTGCGGCGCACTGGCGCATAACGTGGGGCAGCTGCTGGGCGCAGGGGTCATCATCTCCTCGTCCTTGTCGCTGTATTATGCGCCGGTCATGCTGGTGCTGGGGCTTGTCATGGGGGCGCTCACCTCGGTCACGCTGCGGGCGTTGCTGCCCGCGCTGGGCAAAATGGGCTTCAACACCCACGAAAACCGCCCCGAATGACCGACCATTTCGGCAGGGCAGTTGCATTTTGGCCGGAAATCTGTATAATAAGGAAACAACTGTATTTTTATCAAAAAGACCCCAAAAGATAGCGCTGCCGCAGCATGGGAACTTGAGCGGCAGTCGGGAGGTGTTTGTATATGTCTGAAAAAGTTACCATCAAGGTCGAGCGGAAGGAGCTCCATCTGCCCACCATCGCACTGCGCGGGCTGGTGGTGTTCCCCAACAACCTTGTTCATTTTGAAGTCGGGCGGGAAAAGAGCATTGCCGCTGTGGAGTGGGCCATGGCCAACAACTCCAACGTATTTCTGGTTGCCCAAAAGGAGATGGAGACCAGCGAGCCCACCCAGCAAGACCTGTACACCTACGGCGTAGTAGCTGAGGTCAAGCAGGTGCTGCGCGTGTCGGACGAACTGGTCAAGGTGCTGGTAGAGGGCAAGTACCGCGCCAAGCTGACCGAACTGGATACCACCGGCGATTTTCTGCTGTCTGCTGTGCGCTCTGCTCCGGTGCGTGCCGCGAAGCCCGAAGAAGCTGTGGAGACCGAAGCACTGCTCCGCGCCCTCAAGACTGGCTTTGACGAGTATCTGGGCATGAACCCGCGCCTTGCCAAGGACGTGGTGTTTACCATCGTTTCCAGCGATGACCCCATGTTCCTCACCGAGTATATGCCGGCAAACCTCTTGTTCCGCTACGAGGACAAGCAGGCTGTGATGAACGAGAACACCCTCAACGGCCGTTTGCAGCGCCTTGTGGAGATGCTGCGCCGTGAATGTCAGGTGATGAAGATCGAAAAGGAGATCGCGGAAAAGGTCAACGAGTCCATGGACAAGAACCAGCGCGATT
>ERZ773269.2823-NODE-2823-length-12433-cov-3.789142_pt1 | contig 12433 bp, 8 predicted proteins | sample MGYA00511958_ERZ773269 | MGnify/ENA primary metagenome ERZ773269 (study PRJEB29015, sample SAMEA2737761) | human gut metagenome | biome: human gut; feature: human-associated habitat; material: faeces | place: China | collected 2012 ... | reverse complement strand
CCAAATGTTACAGAAATATAAAATTTGTTGTAAATAACCCTTGCGTTTCTAAATGTGATATGTTAATATGTATAAGAATTAACTTAGATATTACAAAAGGATTACGAGATAGAAAGAAAATGTTACGAGGGTGAGAATTCATGAAGAAAAGAATTATATGTCTTACATTAGCACTGCTTATGACAGCAACACAGGTAGTCAGTGTAAGCGCTTCAAGAGAGGATGAATTAAGAGAAGAGCAGGCGATTACAAGCCAGCAGCTTGATGCAACTTATTCCAGAATGGATGAGCTGGCATATGCGAAATCACAGCTTGAGAATGAGATTTCCGAACTGGATTCCAATCTTGTAAGTGTTATGGTTTCTATCGATACTCTTAAAGGAGATATCGATAATAAAGAAGTAGATATTATCAGAACAAAACAGGATCTGGCGAAAGCTCAGAAGGCAAGAGATAAACAGTATGAGAGTATGAAGAAACGTATCCAGTGCTTATATGAACAGGGCGGAGATACAGCATGGTTCCAGATGATGCTTAATTCAGATGATCTCAGTGAGCTTCTTACACGTGCTGAGAACACACAGCAGATGTATGAACAGGACAGAAAGAACCTCGATAAATATGTAAATACGATCAATGAAGTAAATAATCTTAAGACACAGTATGAATCTGATAAGGCAGAGCTGGAGGAGATGAAGGCTTCTTATGAAGAACAGTCTTATAATCTTCAGTGTCAGATTGATGCGAAGAAAGCTGAATCTGCAGATTATGAAAATGAAATTGCCTATGCACAGCAGCAGGCTACAGAATATGCAAACCTGTTAGCAGAACAGACAGCTGAAATCCAGAGACTGGAAGCTGAGAGAATTGCAGCAGAAGAAGAGGCAAGACGTCAGGCTGAGGAAGAAGCTGCAAGACAGGCCGCAGAGGAAGCAGCTGCTGCAGAAGCCGCTGAACAGGAGCAGGAATCTGAATCAGAAGATAATGTGGAATATGACGAAGACGGAAATGTAATAGAGAACTCAGATGATGAGAGTGAAGAGTCCGATTCAGAAGAAGATGTAGAGTACGACGAGAACGGGGATGTTGTTGACAGTGGTACATCTTCTGATGATGTAGAGTACGATGAGTATGGCAATGTAATTGATTCTGATAATACAGTATCCGCAGATGATTACGAGAGTGAACAGTCATCTGGCTCAGACAGTTCTTCTTCCTATTCCGGATCAGGATCTTCTGTTGTAGATTATGCTACACAGTTTGTTGGTAATCCATATGTATGGGGAGGCACAAGCCTTACAAATGGAGCTGACTGTTCAGGATTTGTTCAGAGTGTATATGCAAACTTTGGTGTAAGCCTTCCGAGAACTTCTTATGAACAGCAGAACGCAGGTACAGAAGTTTCTTATGCAGATGCACAGCCGGGAGATCTGATCTGCTACGGTGGACATGTTGCAATTTACATGGGTAATGGACGTATCGTTCATGCATCCAACTCCGTAGATGGTATCAAGATCAGTGATAATGCAGCATACAGAACAATTGTTTCTGTAAGAAGACTGGTGTAATTAAATAAGTATAAATAATTAAATACAAATAGGGGTGAAAGGGAGTACTGATAAAAGGGGTCAGTGCTCCCTTTCGTTTTCTGCGTAAGATTTTACCAATTATTAAATGGATTTTACCTTGACATAAAATTATTTGGATAGTACAGTTTAAGTAACTGTTAGATAAATTCAGCCAGATTTCAGATAAACTCAGATAAGCTGTGGGATGTCTGACTGGCATGGAAAATGGCTGATATAGCAAAGTGCAGCAAAATAAAATGAGAATATCTGATTGAAGGTTACTGCGCGTTTGATTGTGGGATAGGAGTGTGTGAACAGTAATGCCAGATATCTCAATAGATAGAAGAGAGTGAAAGCGAGGAAAGACAGATGGCAAATGACCATGTAGAACATATAAGAATTGTACAGGAAACGGTTGCAGGTAAGGAAATTACCTTTGCACATGTAATGGGTGGTCCTGCTCCGATCATATATCAGAAGTTGGGATTGAATCCGCAGGTAGATTACCGTTCCTCTGCGATTGGAATCATGAATATGACACCGCCGGAATCTGCTGTGATCGCATCAGATATTGCAGTCAAGAGTGGAAATGTTTATCTGGGATTTGCAGACCGTTTTACAGGTACGCTGATTATTACAGGAGAGATTTCTGATGTAATGTCAGCAATGACAGAGGTTGTGGATTATTTCAGAGATACATTAGGCTATGTAGTCTGTGACATTACCAAGAGATAGGAAGTGCTTTGATGGCAGGGATGACGACAAAAGAATTATTGGAGAAGCTTTATCATGAGGACTATGAGAAGCTGAAAGGAAAGAAACTTCGCATGACCAGAGTGAGAGTTCCTGGCAAGGAAGTATGTCTGGCACATGTGATCAATCCATCTCAGAGTTGTATCTATCAGAATCTGGGACTTCATATAGGAGTCCATGAAGGAGAGGACCATACAGGGGAGGCGATAGGAATGATTCGCTTTACACCCTGGGAAGCAGTAGTTGTAGCGGCTGATGTGGCAGTAAAAAGTGCGAATGTAGAGATTGGCTTTATGGATCGTTTCAGTGGTTCACTGATTCTTACCGGAGGGCTGACAGAGGTTCAGACGGCAGTAGAAGAAGTCGTGAGATTTTTTAAAGAGGTATTAAAGTTTAAAACCTGTGCGATTCACAGAAGCTAGCACAGCCTATATTGGGAGAGCTGAAAGGAAAGAATACAAAATATGAAGAAGATATTTTTGATGGGCAGAAGCGAGGCTGGGAAAACTTCGCTTACGCAGGCTTTGAAAGGAGAAAAACTTCATTACATAAAAACACAGTATACAAATACGAATGATGATACGATTGATTCTCCAGGTGAGTATGCGGAATCTAAACATTTCAGTGTCGGGCTTGCATGCTTTTCATTTGAGGCAGATGTGATCGCTATGGTGCAGTCGGCAGATGAGCCTTTCAGCCTTTTTGGATATGGAAGTAATTCGTTTATTCTCAGACCACTGATTGGGATTATAACAAAGATAGATTCTCCATATGCAAATGTACCGATGGTACGCCAGTGGATGATTAATGCAGGATGTGAACGTATTTTTCTGGTAAATAATGTTACCGGAGAAGGGATCGATGAGCTGAAGGAATATCTGGAGGAAGACCTTCCGCAGATTAGTCTGGAAGAAGCGAAATACAGACAGAGCCTGGGTTTAAATGAATGGGAACCCTTGCCAGAGAATTAAATATTATTTACTTCATAAGTTGCCAGAGTAGGATGGAAGTAATTCGTCATTAGAATAAGGATAACCGAAGAAATATAAAATTATATTGATAAATAGTTGACATTCTCATTACAAAATGTTACTATACAGTCAGTATAATTCCATACAGAACATATTAAGTGCTGATACTGTTTAAGAAACAGTACAGAAAGAGGGAATCAGGTGAGAAACCTGAGCGATCCGGTCACTGTAACAGAGGAGCAAATCTCAGAATGTCCATTGTGCCATAGCATGAGAAGGAGAGAGGAGCGATGAGCCTGGAGCCAGGAAACCTGCTTGGTATGGCGAGGTTAAACTTCCGTGTAAAGTGTAACAACCAACTCCGTTGAATCCGCAGCTTCGGAGTGTTGTCTGCTTTTATTTGAAGGCAGACATTTTTTATGGAATGCGCCTGTTCTTTATGAATTATACATGATTAAATGGCAGGCGATACTACTTCGGATTTATTCGTTCCCTCCGCGCACTCATGAACGGATTTTTTTCTACCCCGGGGTAGCATCGCTCCCTCTTATAATTACGTAATTTAAGAAATGCTGTAATGAATTTTTGATACTTTGTTATGCGAAGAGTGATTGATGATTCATTAGAGTATTTTTTTATATTATGAGAAAGAAGGAAAAAGAAATGGAGAAACCTTATTGGGAGGGAAAAGAGTATTCTTATTTCAGCCATAAAAAATGCGAGTATTTTCCATGCCATAAGAATGCAGATCCGGATGATTTTAATTGTCTGTTCTGTTATTGTCCACTATATGCGCTGGGAGATAAATGCGGAGGGAATTTTCGATATACAGAGAATGGGATAAAGGATTGCACAAATTGTATGCTTCCACATAAAAGAAAAAGTTATGGTTATATTACGGGAAAATATCAGGAACTGTCGACGCTGATGAAGAAAATAAGAGAAAATGAGCAGACAGAGACCAAAATACCTCGAGGAATAAAATAAATTTGTGTGAAAAGCGGGAATGTGTCAGATTAGCCCAGATAAACGGGAACGATTTTTATTGTAATATACAATTAAGTTTGTTAGAATAAATACAACAAAAGAGAAGATCTGAAATGAAATAATACAGTTGTTGGAACAACCGGCAGCTAATATCTTCTTAAATATCAAAAACTTGAACGGATTTTTGTGTAAATTATTTTACATACACTCATGCACCGTTCGCACACTTTTCACCTGAACAAAAGAGAATGCGGCACAGGCATTTGACATCTTTTCCTGCCGGTATTTTTTCTGACTGGCAGAACCGGACATTTCTATTTTCTATATGTTTCCTCCTTGAAGCAAGAGTTCCATTGCCGAGGAAAAATTTTTTGGAATTTTATGCATGATTTGTATAGAGGATAAGAGGAGGAGTTCTTTTACTGTTATTAACAGAAGAAAAATAGATTGTAAAGATACAAGGTTGGAAGATATATTTGCTACATAGAACCGCCGGAAAGCATGAAGTTGCTATCTGGCGGTTTTGGTGTAACAGGAAATTTTACAAAGCAGGATTCTATATTGAAAAATGAAATTAAAAATGATACAATGCTATTATCTTTGAACATGGAGGAATTATCAGACATATGAAAAAAAGAACTACTGCTATACGTGTGCTATCGGCTTTTTTGACATCTGCCATGATTTGCGGTTCGATACCTGTAAAAGGTCAGGAGATGTTTGGAACTGGTATATATCAGGAAACGGAAGCAGAGGATATAGAAGAATTTCAGGATTCTCAGACAAATGATTTTGAGACAAATACGGAATCAGATACGGAATCAGATACAGAAGTATTTTCGTCTGACGATACAGAACAGGATTTCCAGGATGGGGAGACGTCGCAGGAGAATACAGAGGGAATCCGATATATCAAAGGACGACCGTTAACAGAAGAGGAGAAAGAAGAGCAATTAGAACCGTTTAAAAATCTGACATTACTAGATCCGGGACCAGAGGTGGAAAGTGATCTGACATCTGTTTATGCTGCCTATGGAAGCAGGGCCGCAGCCTTTCCATCTTATTATGATTCCAGACAAAAGGGACTGGTTACTTCTGTAAAAGACCAGCATCCATTTGGAACGTGCTGGGCATTTGGAATGGCAGCAATCATGGAGTCCTCTTTGCTGGCACAGAACAAGGGGACATATGACTTGTCAGAGGAGCATCTGTCATATTTCTTTTCCAACAGGCAGAATGATCCGTTAGGAAATACTGCCAATGATATAAATTCTGTATTGGGAAATTACCATAATATAGGTGGCAATGATTACCTGGCGGCAGTTTTTCTCAGCACATGGTCAGGTATGACTACAGAGACAGATGTGCCGTTTCCTACAGACTCCTCACATAAACAGGATCTGACTGAGGCAATATCCGAAGATAAAGCGTACCATGCGGCTGCATATCTGAAAAATGCATCGTTTTCTGAATATAGCGAGGAGCGTATGAAAGAAATGCTGATGAATGATCATGCAGTATCTATCATGCTGTATATGTCAGAAAATTATGTCAATGCAGATACAGCGGCGTATTGTTACCCTGTAAACAGAACTTCGGGAAAAATAATCAATCACATTGTAACAGTAGTGGGATGGGATGATAATTATTCCAAAAACAATTTCCTGTCCAGTTCTAATGTGACACAGGATGGTGCCTGGATTATAAAAAACAGCTGGGGAAATCAAAAAGGTGATGATGGATACTATTATCTTTCTTATCAGGATCCAAATATCAGCAACCTGGTAACGGCAGAGGCAGTGACGATTGCAGATCAGAAATATAAAAATAATTATTTTTATGATGGATCTTCAGCGATTTCTTCTATAAAAGTACAGCCGGGACAATCAGTGGCTGCTGTTTACGAGGCAAAGGCAGGCAATGGAAAAGAAGAGGCTTTAGGCGAAGTCAATGTAGTTACCATGAACGATAATGCTTCTTATAAGATTCAGATATACACAGATGTCACAGATCCTTCTGATCCGGAAAGCGGTACAGCTGCATATGCGACACCTTATGAATTTGAACAGCCGATCGCCGGAGTGCAGACGATTACAGTGCCGGAAGTGGTTTTGAAACAGGGAAGCCGTTATTCGGTGGTGATTACAAATGCTGGAATCAGCTATATCAGCTTCGGAGTGGAAGCAAATGCCAGCTATAGGACTTCGGGAGGCAGTAACTGGTTTTCTTCCACGGCAGGGATAGAGAATAATCAGACATTTCATAAAAGCGCAGCGGCTACAGCGAAATGGTCAGATGGAAAGACTAAAAACTGGTCGGCAAGAATTAAGGCACATACAAGAACGTTAAGTCAATCCTGGGTACCGGATACACCGGTATTTCAGGTGAAGGCATATAATTCAGGATATAATCTTGTCTCATGGAAAGAAGTTCCTCAGGCGTCAGGATATTATGTTTACAGAAAACCTGCAACAGGTGGCTCATGGTCAAGAATTGCAACAGTTAAGAATTCAGTACTTCAATATAAAGACAGTAAGGTTACGGCGAATGCATCGTATCGATATACTGTACGGGCATACTATCAGGCAAATGGGAAAAATTATTTAAGTAAGTATACAACAGGCCCTGTGATTAAGGCGGCACCGGCATTACAGAAGGTTTCTTCTGTGAAATCAGAAACGAACGGAATCCGCATTCGTTGGAGTACACAGAAGAAATGTGACGGATATTACATTTATAGAAAGAAAAAAGGTGGATCTTATCAACTGATCAGGAAAATTTCTGATAAAAATTTCTCATCATATCTGGACAAAAAAGCCCAAAAAGGTGTATCATACTACTATGCGGTAAAAGCATATGTAAAAGAACCTTATGGAAACACTTACAGCAAATATAAGAGCTCATCTGCTGTAAAAAGAAAATAATAAATGATGAAGGAAAATGATTATGAAGAGAAAGTTAGGGGCAATAATAGCGACAGCTTTATGTTTTATCCTGACAGCGGTATCTGTTTACGCTGATGATGGGAAAAGCCAGAATCCGGATTATGTGACAGATTATTACATGATCGTGCAGAGCGCGCAGGGTGGCGTGGATATTTATGATGAGGCAGCTCCACAGAGCGTGAAATTAAATGACAAACAGATTCCAAATGGCACAGCGATTCATGTGCTTGGTGAAAAAAGCGGGACAGATAATAATGAATGGGCGTATACCCAATACCATGGAATGAATGGATATGTTCCGATGGGAGATTTGAATCCGGCTACCAGAGATGAAGCAATAGATAAGGAATATAATACTTTTGGCGGTAAAGATGTTGATTTCGAAGTGAAAATTCAGGGAAATGGTGTAAACGTACCGGTTTATAACGGACCTGGAGAGAAATTTGATGAAGTTTCAGGTTCAAATGGTATTGCGGATGAGACAACCGTACATATTTCTCAGTATGTCCAGGGCGAAGATGGAACAAACTGGGGAAAAGTAGATACACAGGGTGTTGATCAGGGTTGGATTAATCTTGACCGCGATACAGACTACGCAACTGAGAATGCTCCGGCAGCTGAGAATCTTCCGGATGCGACAGGTACATCAGGAAATGTTCCAGCGGCAGCTGATGAGGTTACACCGACGCCAACAGAGGCAGTAACCCCGACACCGGAAGCAACCCCGACACCGAAGGCAACGCCTACACCAGAAGCAACACCAACAGAAAAGGCAACCCCGACACCGGAGGCAACTCCGACGGAAGAAGCGACACCAACACCAGAGGCAACTCCGACAGAAGAAGCTACCCCGACACCGGAAACTGTAGAAACAGAGAAACCTGATTCAACAGATGAAAAGAAAGCCAGTGAAGAACAGACAGAGAAAACATCTGGAAAGAATGTGAAGTCAGATTCAGGAATGAAGAATCCTGTAATCTGGATCAGTGGTATTGGCATTATTCTGATTGTAATATTACTGATCTATTTCCTTAAGAAGAAAAAATAAATAAAGATTAATGAAATCAAAGAGCAGCTCACCGGATGGTGAAGCTGCTCTTTTTGGAAAAATGTGTGTGTATAATTGAGACATTCTGAGGAAACCTCGAATAGTCTTAATTAACAAAAAATGTTAACTTGTGTGTGCAAGTATAGTTTACAACTTTTTGCTGGATTAATCAAACTAAATTTTGAAGAAATTTTGGCTACGTTACTGAGAACGGAGTGAACAGTAATGTAACGCTTGCACAATACCGGAGGCGCACGTATAATAGGAGCAGGTGAAAATACAAGGGTGAGGTAGAAAAGACTATGAAAATAACGGAAGAACTGCTGGAGAAGATGAAAGTTGAAGATGAAAACTTTTCGGATGGACTGATTTTACCAGATGGCGATTACATAAGAATTCCAAAGGGCCATCTTCATGGCATGATGGCGCTGCTTCCATGGACGGAAGATGAAATATGGAAAATGATTCCTGAAAATGATTCTCCGTTATTCTGGCTGATTGAGAAAACGGGCTGTGTTCTGACTGATTATAATAATTCCATAGGAATGAAAATGACGGTTGCTCAGCAGAAAGTATTTGATGCAATGAGAAAACATGGGATACTTACAGATGACTATTACGATCTGACAAAACAAAGAGAGAAAGCCAGAAAAGAAAGAGAACAGAATATAAGAGTAGAAGCCTGAACAGTAGAAGATAACGGAAAAAACATTGGGGTATAAAATGAAAATAATGTGACGATCGATTAATTTTAAGAGATGGATCGTTATAAAGAAATAAATGTATGAAGGGTGTAATAAATGGAAAGACACGCATTTGCAATGCAGGTAAAGGACGGCATGATGAACGAAAAGCTACAGTGGAATGGGAAACCAGGCAACTTGGAATCATGGACTGGATTACCAATGATGTAGACTGGATGACAGGAGAATGGCATCCGGCATGCAGAAGACTCGCATGGCATAACTGACAGAAAAATAGATAGCAAATATAAAAGCAAGTATAAAAGAGCAACACTTTGGAATTATGAAACTAATAATTCCGGAGGTTGCTCTTCTTGTTTTGCGTAGAAATAAGTTGATGGTATCTCCTTTTTAAATATGTACACCATCTACTTGTTTGTGGATGCGAGACTATTCTTTACGAAACAATGTATTCGCGAGTTTGAAGAAAAATTTTCAATTTAGGAATCTGATTATTGAGGATAAGCGCTTCCGGAAACATTGCCTGATGAACAAACCCGGCAGAATATGTAAAATCTCCGATGTGTTCTTTGCCATGGCTGTCACTGGACAAGATGATTGGAATATTATATTTCCGGCAGTAATACAGGATTCTGGCTGTGTTTAATCTGGTATCGCCCCGGTAACCGTAAGGAGCAAGAGAAGCTTCGTTTATTTCAAAAATTACATTTTCCTGTAAAGCTGTTTTTGCTAAAGTTTCATAATCTACCGGAAAATGTGTGTCATCGCAGTGACCGAGGATTTTTACAGCAGGATGTTTCATTGCATTGATATAAGCCTGTGTATTCTGACTGACAGAGCCTGAACGGTAATTCTGACGGTGCATACTGATAATTGCATAATCCAGTTTATCAAGCAGCTCCTCTGACAGATCAATATGTCCTTCTACATCAAGGATATTTAATTCAACTCCATAAAGAATATCTATGCCAAATCTCTTCTTCGGGCAAAAAGGAAGACTGCGGAAATAAGAGGAAGTACCGGAAGCGAAAGTACCAGGACCATGATCGGAAATTCCAAGAAGTTTCAACCCTTTTTTGCTGGCTGTTTTTGCCATATCAGAAATCGTACAGTCAGTGCCATGACCGCTGGCAATGGAATGTGTGTGGATATCGGAAAGATACATTTTTTTCTTCCTTTCGGTATAGATTTTTGCATTAATTGTGAAGCTAGCGTGGGCCATACTAGGATATACGGCGCGAATTTATGTGATTAGCATAAATTTTGTGTATTACGAGAAATATTACTGAACACGGAGTGAACAGCAACATATTTTATGCTATAAGTATGACAGATGAGAAATGGAAAGTCAATCAGAAAACAAAATAAAAACAACCAAAACAGGACAAAAAATAAATATAAAACAACATAAAAGGATGATGAAAATATGTTGATTTATGTTGACTCTGTAAATGCCATAAGGTATAATGGAACTATATGAAAACATGGGGGCTTATTGCTGATCAATGACAGCGATAGCACTGTTTACTTATGCGTAGACAGTTACTTCATGAGAAAGGAGCAACATGGAAAAATTTCAAACATCAGACATTCCCAAATCTCCCAGAATCCAGAAACTGGTAGATGCATTATATGCAAATATGCCAGTGATCGAGTCTGCCAGAGCGAAGCTGATCACGGAATCCTATAAGGAAACGGAAGGAGAACCTATTATTACCCGCAGAGCGAAAGCTTTTGCCCATATTCTTCGCAATATTCCTATTATTATCCGTGATGATGAACTGATCGTAGGAAGTAGTACGATCGCACCAAGAGGATGCCAGACATTCCCGGAATTCTCTTATGAATGGCTGGAGGCTGAACTGGATACTGTTGCAACAAGAACAGCAGATCCATTTGAAATCGCAGAGGAGACTAAGGCTGAACTGAGGGAGGCAGATAAGTACTGGAAGGGAAAAACAACCAGCGAGCTTGCTACTTCCTATATGGCACCGGAAGCGATCAGAGCGATCGAACACAATATTTTTACACCTGGTAATTATTTCTACAATGGAGTAGGACATGTTACTGTAAAATATTGGGAAGTGCTGGAAATTGGATTTGAGGGAATTATGGCTAAGGCTCAGAAAGAGCTGGATAACTGTAATGTGGGTGATGGCGATTATGCCAGAAAATCTCATTTCCTTGAGGCAGTGATCTTAAGCTGTCAGGCAGTGATGGACTATGCAGACAGATACGCACAGCTTGCAAGAGAAATGGCAGGACAGACCAGTGATCCGGTCAGAAGACAGGAATTACTTGTGATTGCAGAAAACTGCAGCAAGGTACCAGCAAAGGGTGCCCGGGGCTTCTATGAAGCATGCCAGTCTTTCTGGTTTGTACAGCAGTTGATTCAGATGGAGTCCAGCGGACATTCTATTTCACCGGGACGTTTTGACCAGTATATGTATCCATATTATAAGAAGGATATGGAAGCAGGTACGCTCACCCGTGAGTTTGCACAGGAACTGATGGATTGTATCTGGGTAAAATTCAATGATCTGAACAAATGTCGTGATGCAGCCTCAGCAGAGGGATTTGCAGGATACAGCCTTTTCCAGAATCTGATCGCAGGAGGTCAGAATAAAGAGGGAGAAGATGTAACAAACGATCTTTCTATTATGTGTATCCAGGCATCTATGCATGTTCATCTGCCGGCACCATCACTTTCAGTGAGAGTATGGAATGGTTCCCCGCATGAATTCCTGATCAAGGCAGCAGAGCTTACCAGAACAGGAATTGGGCTTCCGGCATACTACAATGATGAAGTGATCATTCCGTCATTGCAGAACAGAGGATTATCCCTGGCTGATGCCAGAGAGTACAATATCATTGGCTGTGTAGAACCTCAGAAAGCAGGTAAGACAGAGGGATGGCATGATGCGGCATTCTTTAACATGTGCAGACCACTGGAACTTGTTTTTGCCAATGGTATGGATAAAGGTGAGATGGTGGGAATCCCTACAGGTGATGTCACAGAGATGAAAACTTTTGATGAGTTTTTTGATGCATATAAGAAACAGATGGAATACTGTATTTCCCTTCTTGTAAATGCAGATAATGCCATTGACGTGGCTCATGCAAAGCGTTGTCCGCTTCCATTCCTTTCCAGTATGATCGATGACTGTATCAAACGTGGAAAGACCGTACAGGAAGGCGGCGCAGTTTATAACTTTACCGGTCCCCAGGGCTTTGGTATTGCAAACATGGCAGATTCCCTCTATGCAATTCGTCAGCTGGTCTATGAAGAGAAGAAGTTTACGATGGAGGAGCTGAAAGAAGCTCTTGCATGGAACTATGGCAAAGGACTGGATGAGCAGTCTGTGAAAGAGATCACAACCGGCATCTTAAGAGAGATGACCGAGAGCGGTGCCAAGGTTGATGCGGATACAGCAGCTGCAGTTTTGAAATCTGTTAT
>ERZ773269.2815-NODE-2815-length-12462-cov-4.194971_pt1 | contig 12462 bp, 9 predicted proteins | sample MGYA00511958_ERZ773269 | MGnify/ENA primary metagenome ERZ773269 (study PRJEB29015, sample SAMEA2737761) | human gut metagenome | biome: human gut; feature: human-associated habitat; material: faeces | place: China | collected 2012 ... | reverse complement strand
ACAGTTCCATCAACCTTACGTCCAAGACCTACAACAATATTTCTTAATACTCTGTCGTTAATATCCACACATCTTTTCCAAACAACCTGATTAGGATCAATGTTTAATTCATTGCCCTGCTGAATTGAGTTGTCAAGCATTGCTGCTAAAAGGTTATTTGCTGATGTAATAGCATGAAAGTCACCTGTAAAATGAAGGTTCATATCTTCCATTGGTACAACCTGTGCATATCCGCCACCGGCTGCTCCACCTTTAATACCAAAACATGGTCCAAGTGAAGGCTCTCTTAATGCGATAACAGCTTTTTTATTTAATCTACCAAAAGCTTCTCCAAGTCCTACTGTTACTGTTGTCTTTCCTTCTCCTGCCGGTGTAGGGTTAATAGCTGTAACGAGGATTAATTTTCCATCTTCGTTATCTTTGATACTTTCATAGTATTCATTTGAAATTTTTGCCTTATATTTACCATATAATTCTAAATCATCTTCCTGTAATCCTACCCTCTGAGCTACCTCTTTAATTGGTAGCATTTCTGCTTCCTGTGCAATTTCAATGTCTGTTTTCATATGCCTTCCTTCTCCTTATAAAATATTTTCAAATTCTTCCATGGACATTATGACTTTTCTAGGTTTGTTAGTTTCTTCCTGACCAACTACGCCTGCATCACATAACTGTTCCATAATACGTGCTGCCCTGTTAAAGCCAACACGAAATTGTCTCTGCAACATACTTGTAGAACCTTTTTTCTTTTCAATACATAACCTACCGGCATCTGCAAATAAAGGATCTCTGTCACTGTTACCATTGCTCATTGCTTCCTGATCTGTGGTTAATTTAGCATCAATTGATTCATCATATTCTGCCTCGCCACTGTTATTTTTAATAAATTCTACTGTATCAAAAATTTCCTGGTCGGAAACATAAGCGCCCTGTAATCTGACAGGTTTAATATAACCTGCGGGATAAAATAACATATCACCATTTCCCAAAAGTTTTTCAGCTCCATTCATGTCAATAATTGTTCTTGAGTCTGTACCCGATGCAACTGTAAGGGCAACTCTCGATGGAATATTTGCCTTAATAAGACCTGTGATTACATCAACAGAAGGTCTCTGTGTAGCAATAACCATATGAATACCTGCTGCTCTTGCAAGCTGTGCCAGCCGGCAAATTGCTTCTTCAACTTCGCCAGGAGCAACCATCATAAGATCTGCAAGCTCGTCTACAATAATGACAATCTGCGACATCTTATGTCCTTTTGCTTCATCTGCATGATCCGGCATAGATTCAATTTTCGCATTATATCCTTTGATATCACGTACATTCAATGACGCAAATGCCTGATAACGCCTTGTCATCTCAGCTACTGCCCAGTTCAGAGCACCAGCTGCCTTTTTCGGGTCTGTCACCACGTCGATCATCAGATGTGGAATGCCTTTGTAAACACTTAATTCTACAACTTTAGGATCGATCATAATTAATTTGACTTCATCCGGAGTTGCTTTATAAAGGATGCTCATGATCAATGTATTAATACAGACAGACTTACCGGAACCTGTAGCACCTGCGATCAGCACATGTGGCATCTTTGCTATATCTGTAACGACAACCTTACCTCCGATATCTTTTCCAACTGCAAACGATATTTTAGAGGTACTGTCTTTAAATTCTTTGGACGCTAGAAGATTCCCAAGCATGACTGTAGAATTTTCCTTATTTGGAACTTCAATTCCTACAGCTGCTTTTCCCGGAATCGGTGCCTCGATTCGAATATCTGCGGCGGCCAGGTTCAGCTTGATATCGTCTGCCAGTCCGACAATCTTACTTACTTTCACACCCATTTCCGGCTGAAGCTCATAACGCGTGACAGCAGGACCACAGCTTACATTTGTAACTGTTACATTTACTCCAAAATTCGCCAGAATCTCCTGAAGCTTCATAGCAGTTTCCCGAAGCTTTGCATCCGATTCCTGACGTCCTTCACTACCACGATTCAGAAGTGATACCGGTGGCATTTTATATGCTTTTGTTCTTACAGCCGCTGTTGTCTTCGCAGCTTCTGCTGCAACACGCGCAACTTCATCGGCAACCGGAGCTGCCCCCATCTTACTTTTACGCACAGAACTTCCCGAAGAAGAGTCTGTCGGATTCTTGTCTGCCTGTGTAAAATCAAAGGCTTCCTCCGTCACATCTGATTCTTCCGGAATATCTTCTATTGGAATATCAGGAGCCCTGTTGATCACAAAATCCGGCTGTTTTTTTGTTTTATCTTCTGCCGGTATCATTTCCGGATTACTCTTTATTTCCTTCATCTCCGGTGACTGGAACTTATCAGAAAGTCTGGTTGCCAGAGAAACTCCCGTTACGCGGTGATCCGATCGTTTTTCGTTAGAGTTTGTGTTTTTGGCAGCTTTTTGTTCCTGCTCACGCATCTTAGCACGTTTGGCTTTACGTTCTTCTGAAATTTTACGTCTTTTTTTGGCATCTTCTCTTGCGCGGCCATAGGCCTGATCACCTTTTGCTTTTACTCCCTTTAAAGCAGATTTACCAGTAATGATCACTCCACAGATAATCATACAGATTATTACAATTACATATGTACCTGCCACTCCGACTGCGGGTATAAGAAGGTTTGCAATAAAGCTCCCAAGTCTTCCGCCCATCTCATGGATCAGGTCTAAAAGTGTACAGGTAAGGATCATAAAAACCAGCACAAGCGCAGATTTTATATATGCGATTCTATTTTCTTTATTTGATATTAAAAATGATACGATTCCAAACAGTAAAAATGGGACAAGATAGGCAACGATCCCAAAGCCGTGCTTTAGAGCCCCGGATACATGATAGCCAATGTTTCCGCCAAATCCGAAATTACTGATCAATAGCAAAATACTGACTGCCAGAGTAACCCAGACAAAGATTTCCTCCCCTAAAAAACTTTGTTCGGTCTTTTTTTTCTTTGTCTGCTTTCTGCCAGTTTTCTTTTTTGACTTTGCAGCCATATTTTTTACTCCCCCTTATGCGCAAAACATATCACACTATAGTATACATGAATGATTATTTTTCGTCAATCATCTGGTGAAGTTTCCTTAATGCATGGCTCATTCCTCCAACTTCATCAATCAGACCTTCCCTGACTGCATCTTCTCCTTCCAGAAGTGTGCCGACATCTTTGACAAGTTCCGTCGGATTAAGCATCAGTTCTTCGATACGTTCTTCGTTCATATGGGAATGAGCTGCAAGAAACCCTGTAATGCGTTTTTGAGTCCGGATCATATTTTGGAGACTTTGCTGTACTCCAATAAACATGCCATTTGATCTGACCGGATGTATGATCATAGTTCCGCTCGGGACGATAAATGAGTAATCTGCCGCCACTGCCAGCGGTCCTCCGATAGAATGGCTGCCTCCAAGGACTAGAGAAACTGTCGGTTTACTAATAGAAGCGATCATTTCTGCAATAGATAGTCCTGCTTCCACATCCCCGCCCATTGTATTTAAAAGGATCAGAAGTCCATCAATCTCTTCGCTGTCTTCTACTTCAGCCAGCATCGGCAAAAGATGTTCGTATTTTGTCGCTTTTGTATTCCCGGATACCGCTTCATGACCTTCAATCTCTCCAATAATTGTCAGAAGACGTACATTATGTTTCCGGTTATTAGAGTCAAGTTTCATGCTGCCGGTTTCTTTCATTTCATTTCTTTTTTCCTCAGTTGTTTCTTTTTCCATAAAAAATACCTCCATACTTTTTTCTTAGTATGGAGGTATTTAAATACTTTTATACCTGTTCAAGTGCCTGACTTAAATCAGCAATAATATCATCAATATTTTCAATTCCAACACTGAAACGGATCAGATCCGGCTGTACTCCAGCTTCTTTTAACTCCTGATCATTCATCTGACGGTGTGTGTGACTTGCCGGATGGAGAACACAGCTTCTTGCATCGGCTACATGAGTCACGATTGCAATCATCTTCAGGCTGTCCATCATGCGGACTGCTTCCTCTCTTCCACCCTTCAGACCAAAAGTAATGACTCCACAAGTTCCGTTTGGCATATATTTCTTAGCAAGTGCATAATGTTTATCACCTTCTAGCATCGGACAACTTACCCACGCTACTTTTTCATGTGCCTGCAGATATTTTGCAGCTGCCAGAGCATTTTCACAATGACGCTCCACACGTAATGGAAGCGTTTCAAGTCCAAGATTCAGAATAAATGAATTCTGAGGTGATGGAATGGAACCTAAATCTCTCATTAACTGAGAAGTCGCCTTTGTAATATACGCAGCTTTTCCAAATTTCTCTGTGTATACGATTCCGTGATATGTCTCATCCGGAGTTGTAAGTCCCGGAAATTTATCTGCATGGGCAGCCCAGTCAAAGTTACCACTGTCAACGATAGCTCCTCCGACACATGTGGCATGTCCATCCATGTATTTTGTAGTAGAATGTGTTACGATATCTGCACCCCACTCGAACGGACGGCAGTTGACCGGTGTTGCAAATGTATTATCCACAATAAACGGTACGCCATGTGCATGAGCAGCCGCTGCAAATTTCTCGAGATCTAATACTACAAGAGCCGGATTGGCAATGGTTTCACCAAATACAGCTTTTGTATTCTCTTTGAATACGGCATTTAACTCTTCTGTCGTACATTCCGGATCAACAAATGTTGCATCAATGCCCATCTTTTTGATTGTATGGGCATACAAGTTATAGGTACCGCCATATAATGCAGAAGCACATACAATATGATCTCCTTCTTCACAGATATTCATAATGGCATAGAAGTTCGCTGCCTGACCAGAAGATGTCAGCATTGCTGCAACTCCGCCTTCCAAATCGCAGATTTTTGCTGCCACTGCATCATTGGTTGGATTCTGCAGTCTTGTATAAAAATATCCGGATTCCTCCAATGCGAACAGACGACCCATCTGATCGCTGCTATTGTATTTAAATGTTGTACTCTGATAAATCGGAAGTACACGCGGCTCTCCATTGCCCGGCTCATAACCGGACTGGATGCATTTTGTTTCAATCTTGTAATTACTCATAAGTTTATCCCCTTTTTATGTTTTACTCGTCCCAGTTATGATAAACATCCTGAACATCATCATCATCATCAAGCATATCCAGAGTCTTCTGAATATTTGCGATGTCTTTCTCATCTGTCAGTTCGACATATGTCTGAGGAATCATTGTAACCTCTGCACCTGCCATTGGAATTCCAGCTTCTTCAAGAGCCTGACGTACAGCACTGAAATCTTCCGGTGTTGTAAAGATCTCAAAGCTGTCTTCTTCCTCTGAGAAGTCCTCTGCTCCGGCATCAAGTGCGGTCATCATGAGTTCATCAGAATCCCCGTCGAACTCTTCCTTATCTACAATGATCTGACCTTTTTTATCAAACATAAAGGATACACATCCAGGTGTTCCTACATTTCCCTTACCTTTTGTAAATGCATTCTTTACATTCGTAGCTGTACGGTTTCTGTTATCTGTCAGAGCCTCTACGATGATAGCAGTTCCGTTCGGGCCATATCCTTCATATGTAATGTGCTCGTAGTTTGCTGCATTGGCATCCCCTTCGGCTTTTTTGATATTTCTGTCGATGGTATCATTCGGCATATTGTTAGCTTTTGCTTTTGCAATAACATCACGCAGACGGCTGTTGTTAGCCGGATCAGCGCTTCCACCTTCTTTTACAGCAACTGCAAGTTCTTTTCCGATTTTCGTAAAGATCTTACCCTTTGCTGCATCATTTTTCTCTTTCTTATGTTTAATATTGGCAAATTTTGAATGTCCTGACATTTCTATTCCTCTTTTCTATCTGTTTTCACACGTTCTTTATTCTATCACGCCATCGGAAGTTTTTCAATCTTTACTCTTTGAATTGTGTTATCATTCACTTCCAGAACGGTAAATCGGTAGTTCTTATATACTACAATGCACTCTTCGCCTTCATTCGGGATACGTTCCAGCTTGTCGATCATAAAGCCATTGAGTGTTCCATACTCTTCCGTGTCAAATGTAACATGCAAAAGGTCTCCCAGTTTTTCCAGCTCCAGCATACCGCTCGCGATATAGGAACTGGCAGAAAGTACAATGATCAATTCTTCTTCCACGTCATGCTCATCCATAATATTTCCGACAATTTCTTCCAGTATATCTTCCAGTGTCACAAGACCGGAAGTCTGTCCATATTCGTCCATAACAATTACGATGTGGTTTTTCTTTGCCTGCATCTCCTTAAAAAGGCGGTCAATATTCTTAGACTCCGGTATAAAATCTACAGGTCTTATGTAAGAACGTAATTCTTTGACCGGAACATTTCTGTAATTGTTTTTCAAATAGCATGTCATGGCCTCACGCAAATGCATAAAACCGATGATCTCATCAATACTTTCTCTGTAAATCGGAAATCTTGAATAATTCGTCTCCAGCATAAAATGCAGTGCATCTTCCAGAGATTCCTCCTCATCTATTGCCACAATATTCTTCCTGTGAGTCATGATATCCCGGGCGTTCTTATCCATGTATCGGAACACATTACGGATCAGCTTATCCGCGGTCCCCTGTCTGGCCTCGTCCATAATTCTACTTTCTTTCACTCCTTTGATTATGTATGAAGCTCAAAACTGACTTTGATTGCTTCATCTACTTTGTACATCATTTCTTTATCCAGGTGACAAACCATGTCCTTTAAGCGCTGTTTGTCTATGGTTCGGATCTGTTCTAATAATACCACAGAATTCTTTACAATCTGATATTTTCTTGCATCTATCTCTACATGAGTCGGCAGCTTCGCCTTATTCATACGGGAAGTAATCGCCGCACATATGACAGTCGGGCTGTGACGGTTTCCTACGTCATTCTGAATGATCAGCACCGGACGAATCCCTCCCTGTTCTGAGCCGACCACCGGACTCAAATCTGCATAATAGATATCACCACGTCTTACCTGCACAATGTCCACACTCCGATTTTACTATGATACTACAAGTATTTCCAGCTTTTTCGGAAGTATTCTTATATTTTCATGCAAGAATAAAGCAAAATCCATTCACAGGCATCTCAGTCTGGGCTTTTACCCTTTCTTACTATTACACATCAAAATAATCGACCTGTTCTATGACCTGCCCATTCTGAATGTATTCTCTTGGAATTCTCTTTCCGAGATCACAGACAAATTCATAGTTAAATCTTCCAGACAAATCACTTAAAGTCTCCACCGGGAGAAATTCATCACCATCTTTACCGACCAGTGTTACTTTATCACCAAATTTTACATCTGGAATATCTGTCACATCGACCATGAACTGGTCCATACAAACTCTTCCGCGGATTGGTGCTTTTTTGCCATGGATCAGTACATAACCTTTGTTAGAAAGACTTCTGGGATATCCATCTCCGTAGCCGACCGGAATGGTCGCAAGAGAAGTCTCTTTTTCTGTCACATAGGTTCCGCCATAGCTGACCGGAGTTCCTTCCGGAACTGTCTTTACATAAGAGACATGACTGATCAGTTCCATGGCCGGTCTTAACGGAACATTCTTTTTTTCTACTTCCTCGGAAGGATACAATCCATAAATGGATATTCCGGCACGTACCAGATCCATGTTCGCTTTCTTAATATCAATGATACCGGCACTATTTGAGCAGTGGTAAATCGGAAATGTGACACCTCGTTTTTTAAGTTCATCACGCATATAGTTGTATTTTCCAATCTGAACATCTGTATATGCCTTGTCTGTTTCATCTGCTTTTGCAAAATGTGTGAACATTCCTTCTAATTTAAGTCCCGGCATTTTTGAAATTTCTTCAATTGCATCTACACTGTCTTCATGAATCTGGAAACCAAGTCTTGACATTCCGGTATCCAGCTTAATATGAATATATGCATCTTTTCCCATTTTGACCGCAAGATTCGAAACTCCTTTCGCCATTTCTACTGTGTAAGTAGTCATCCGGACCTCATTTTCAATCATTGCTTCCCACTGATCCGGGAAAATGCATCCAAGCACAAGAATTGGTTTTTTTATATCATTTTTCCTCAAGACGACAGCCTCGTCCAGTGTTGCAACCGCGTAGCCCCAGATATAGTCTACCGGTTCCAGTAACCGGGCAATCTGGACTGCACCATGTCCGTATCCATCTGTTTTGATAACTGCGATCATCTGTACCCCATCTTTGATATTTGCTTTCATCATCTGGAAATTATAAAAAATTGCATCCAGATCCACTCGTTCACATACTCTGCTGTATTGTTTCATAATCTAGTTTTCCTCCTGTATCGTCATGGCTGTTCCTGCCTTTTGTGCAAGTTCCCTTGCGAGAAGACTGTATGCGCCTTGTTCCTTCTCTATAATCTCACCAGCTCTTCCGTGAATATAAACACCGAGAAGCGCTGCTTCCCATTCAGAAAGTCCCTGTGCGAGATACGATGCAATAATGCCTGCCAGCACATCCCCGGATCCGGCTTTTGCCATAGCCGCACAGCCGGATAGATTTACCACTGCCCGCTCTCTCGGATTTGCAATGGTTGTTCTGGAATCCTTCAGTACACAGGTAACGCCATATTCTTTAACAAATGTACGAAGTGCTGCAATACGATCTTTTTTTACTTCAGCAATCTTCAAGCCGCTGATCCGTTCAAATTCTTTCATGTGCGGTGTAAAGATAAAATGTTCACAATCTGCACCACACAGATATTCCATATGTTCAGACAAAATATTGAGTCCGTCTGCATCTATGACACAGGGTTTCTTTGTATATGCAATGGTTTCTTTTAAAATCTTCCTTGCAGTCTTCTTTGTTCCAAGTCCGGAACCTATAGCTACGACATCTGCCCAGTCGATCAGGCGATGTAGTTCATTGACATCATATTTTTCATAAGTCGTAATGATTGCTTCCGGGATCTGGCTCTGTAAGATCACGCGATTTTCTTTAGCAGTATAGATCTGCACCAGCCCGGTACCTGTCCTGTAAGCTGCAAGTGCGCCAAGATATGCAGCACCTGACATACCTTTGCTTCCGGTGATCATAAGAAGCTTTCCGTAAGTTCCTTTATTGGAGTCCGCATTTCGTTTCGGAAGAAGTGCTGCATAATCACTGCCCTCCAGTGTACAAACTGTTTCCTCATCTCTTTCCAGTGGAAGTGATACAATTCCGATATCCTCGGATACACAGATTCCTGCATAACTTCTTCCCGGATCAAGTACAAGACCAACTTTCGTCTCCTGAATTGTCACAGTATAGTCTGCACGCACTGCAGTTCCTAATACATTTCCTGTAGTTGCGCAAATTCCGGAAGGAATATCCACGGACATACGGACTGCATCAGACTGATTCACACACTCTATAATCTGTGCATATCTGCCTCCAACCTCCCGGCAAAGTCCAACTCCAAAAATTGCATCGATAATTAAAGTATACGGTTCACTTTCAAATGCTTCTTGCTCAAACTGCTCCTTAAACTGTGCTCCTGTATTTTTCAACTGTTCTATCTGATGGGCAGTCTCTGGTGTGCAGTGATCTCTGTTTCCGACCAGAACTGCTGTTACGTCATACCCTTCCCATGCAAACATTCTGGCAATCGCAAAGCCGTCCCCGCCATTATTTCCAGAACCACAGAGGACACATATTTTATTTAAATTAATTTTCCAGTCTTTAATGTGATTTACACATGCTCTGGCAGCCCGTTCCATAAGTTCCAGGGACGGGATTTTAAGTTCATTTATCGTAAATGAATCTGCCGTTTTCATCTGTTTAGCATCTGGCAAATATCTCATAGTTTTGATTCCTCCTGATAGAAAGAAACGTGCAAAGCCAGGATGCTATCTGAACAAACCTGTCTTTACACGTTATCTCCTTAATTATGTTCTTCCTTGTAGCGGCATATATTATATGACAGCCTCATCAGACTCTCGGATAAATGTACATTCTCAACAATCACACTTTCCGGGAGATTCAGATCTGTATGTGCAAAATTCCATATTCCGTGAACATTGTGTTCTGCCAGAAATTTTGCGACTTTGATTGACTCATCCTTTGGAATCGTCAATGCTGCAATATCGATACTGTTCTCATCTACAAATTTCGGAAGCTCGTCCATCATATGAATTGGAACACCACGAACTTCCTGCCCGTCAAGCTCCGGATTGATATCAAACAATCCTTTTAAGATAAATCCACGCTTTTCAAATGATGCATAGTTCGCAAGTGCACGCCCCAAATTACCAGCACCAATAATAATAATATTATGATCCTGTTCCAATCCAAGAATTTTTCCGATTTCTGAGTACAGATATTTTACATTATAGCCATATCCCTGTTGCCCGAATCCGCCAAAATTATTAAGATCCTGACGAATCTGGGAAGCTGTTACTTTCATTCTTTTACTAAGCTCATTGGAAGAGATTCGTTCTACTCCCTGCTCGATCAGCTCCCCAAGGTATCTATAATATCTGGGTAATCTACGGATTACTGCCTGTGAAATTCCCCTGTTTTGCATGATCCGTACCTCCTTCCTTCAAAAATTTCTACTCATTATTATAGGCAATCGTTAGTATAATGTCAAACTTTTTAGTTGTTTTTTGTAGTATTTTCGTTATAATAGTATAAGATGATGCCAGAATTATGCGGTCGCAGCGCCGGACGCAGCCCTACGGCATCTTTATTTCTCAAAATCACAGGATTTTTATCAAGGAGGATAGGATGATACTTGCATGTCACAATATCGAAAAAGCCTTTGGAGAAGAAGTAATTGTCTCCGGCGGCTCCTTTCATATAGAAGACCACGAAAAAGCAGCTCTCGTAGGACCGAACGGTGCCGGAAAGACAACACTTCTTAAGATGATCGTTGGTGAGATACAGGCGGACGGCGGCAATGTTGTTCTGACACGCGGCAAGACGATGGGATATCTGGCACAGCATCAGGATATGAATAATGACCATACGATCTATCAGGAGGTGCGCACCGCAAAAGCCGATATTCTTGATATGGAGCGGCAGATTCGTGAGATTGAACAGGAAATGAAACATTTAAGCGGAGAACGTCTGGAAGAACGTATGAATACATACCAGCGGCTCACAGCGGCATTCGAACGTGAAAATGGATACGCCTGCGAAAGTGAGATCACTGGTGTTTTAAAGGGACTTGGATTTACAGAAGAAGAATTCGCAAAACCGGTCGCGACTTTATCAGGAGGTCAGAAAACCCGTGTCTCTCTCGGAAAACTGCTCCTCACAAAGCCGGATATTCTGCTTTTGGACGAGCCAACCAACCATTTGGATTTAAATTCTATCTCATGGCTGGAAACTTATCTTCTGAATTATCCCGGTGCAGTACTGATCGTCTCTCATGACCGGTATTTTCTGAACCGGGTTGTAACAAAAGTCGTCGAGATCGAACTGGGCAAGCTTACCACTTTTATGGGCAATTATACAGATTACGCCAAGAAAAAGGAAATGCTCCGTGAAGCCAGAATGAAAGAGTATCTGAATCAGCAGCAGGAAATTAAGCATCAGGAAGCGGTCATTGAAAAGCTTCGCTCCTTCAACCGTGAAAAATCCATTAAGCGTGCAGAAAGCCGTGAAAAGATGCTGGATAAGATGACTCCGGTTGAAAAACCGATGGAACTGCATACAGATATGCACTTAACACTGGAACCTTCCTGTGTCAGCGGTAATGATGTCTTAATTGTCGAGCATTTAAGCAAAGCATTTCCACCACAGATTTTATTTGAAAATGTCAGCTTCGAAATCAAGCGAGGGGAACATGTCGCGATTATTGGAGACAATGGAACCGGAAAAACAACAATCCTTAAGATTTTAAATCAGGTACTCAAAGCTGATTCTGGAAGTTTCCGTCTCGGTTCTAATGTAAAGATTGGTTACTACGATCAGGAACATCACGTTCTGCATATGGAAAAAACTATTTTCCAGGAGATTTCCGATGACTATCCTAATCTTAATAACACGCAGATCCGTAAAGTGCTGGCAGCATTTTTATTTACCGGAGATGATGTATTTAAACTTATTGGTGACTTAAGTGGTGGCGAACGTGGACGCGTGTCTCTTGCAAAGCTGATGCTTTCTGAAGCGAACTTCCTGATCCTCGATGAGCCGACCAACCATCTGGATATTACATCAAAAGAGATTCTGGAACATGCACTGAATAATTACACAGGAACGGTTCTTTATGTTTCACACGACCGTTACTTTATCAATCAGACTGCAACACGTATCATGGATCTTGTTAATCATACGTTTGTAAATTATATTGGAAATTATGATTATTATCTTGAGAAAAAAGAAGAGCTGACAGCCGCATACTCCAATACGTCTTGCTCAGAAAATAATTCCTCTTCTGCAGCTTTTGACTTGGCCTCTGATTCAAAGTTAAGCTGGCAGGAACAAAAAGAAGCTCAGGCAAAAGAACGGAAACGCGCCAATGAAT
>ERZ773269.2798-NODE-2798-length-12526-cov-2.756956_pt1 | contig 12526 bp, 10 predicted proteins | sample MGYA00511958_ERZ773269 | MGnify/ENA primary metagenome ERZ773269 (study PRJEB29015, sample SAMEA2737761) | human gut metagenome | biome: human gut; feature: human-associated habitat; material: faeces | place: China | collected 2012 ... | reverse complement strand
TTACTTGGCCTTTATTGTCTGTATTTGCTTAAAAGAAGGAAAGAGATTTAGGTATCAGTCAAAACGAGGTTAGGACAAGAAGTGCCAACCTCGTTAGATAAAACAATGATAACAGTTTGATGCAGTAATTTGGGGATGAGATAATAAAATCAATTTTTAGGAAATCACGATTTTGATCTCATTCTCGTTTTTAATTAATTACTTGTATTTTTGGTATTATTTACAAAGGCTGTTGTTGTTTTAAAATAATTATCGAAGCCACTACGGTCAATGTAACTGCTGCTGAGTTTGTTACTTGAGCTGGTTGTTACCTTTTGACTGTAAGTTCCTGTGACTGTTAGGCTATATTTGCTTTTACCTTTAACAAGTTTTTGTCCGCTTGAAGAGATGACGCTGACGGTTTTTCCGTCTTTATCAACAATTTTAGCACCTTTTTCAGCATTGAGATTGGTTACTGTCGAATGACCAGTTAGCACCCATTTGGAATTTTTAGAAATATTCATGGTAATAGGAGACGTGCTTGGGGATATATTGGTACTGTTGGTTGATACAGTGGTTTTTCCAGTGTAGTTGGTTTTATCAAGCAGGTACATATTTAAGGTCGAAATACTATCCACATCAACATCCCCTTTAAGTGTCTGCTTATGGCCAGTAAAGTTAACTGTTGCCCCATTACTACCGGGGGTTCCCCAATTATTGGCACTATTGCCTGCTACAGTCAAAAGTTTAGCCTTATTTGCATCAAAATTCAAGGTGGATTGATTAAGGATAATGTTTGCAGAGGTATTCGTCAGGTAGAACATAGAACCTGAAGCAATGGAAGAAGTTAATTTAGACTTGCTGAGCTCGAAGTGGGCACTTTGCCCCGTTGTTGCTTCGGCATCACCGGATTGTGACTGATAGATGATAACGCCATTGGCAATCGGGTCACTGGCAGTTTTATTTGTCATGGTACTAGTTAAATTAGAATTATGAATAAGAATGGTATTAAGACCTTCCATACCAGCAATTTGGCTGTTACTAGATGTTCCTGTAACGTGATTAACTTGAATATTGCCTGTTGAATAAAGAAGAGGTGATCCAGAGCCACTAGTATTTAAACTGGAATTAGTGGTGGAAATATTGCCGCCACCACGGTCAGTTGCAATAGCAGCGCTGTGAGCACCTTTTGTAGAAATGGCCATCTTATTAGCAATAATATTGCCATTGTAAGTGGCATCAAGTCCCCGTGAATTATCAGCTGTAGTCGCAATGCTTGTTTTATTAGCGTAGATGGTTGCCTTATCAGTTGCAAAAATCCCATTACTGCCAGAGCTACTAGCTTTTAGTTTGGAATTCGAAATATAAGCTTTTGACCTTTCATTGACTGCTAGTAAAATAGAATTAATACCGTAAAAATTATCATTGTCACCATTATTATCATCACCAGATTTTATTAAATTCGCTTTATGCAGTGTTAAACTACCACCGTTTTGAACAAGAGCTGTATTTTGGGCGGAAGTAGTTGATTTGGTTTTGGAACTGGAAGTGACCTTGCTACCATTAGCAACTAGAACACCACTGTTGGTTCCGCTGTAGTCATAAGTTGTGGTGTTAGCACCACCTTCAGCAGGAGCTTGTCCATCTGGCCTAGCAGGTGCTCCAGTACTGTCCTCAGCTAGAATACTTATACTAGGCAAGGTTGAGGTAGTTAAAATCATTCCTGTAGCCAGCAAAGCCAAACTTTTACGACAAATTTGTGAATAGCGCATAATATTTCCTCTTCTATCATTATTTTTTCAGATTGTAACCAGAAGAACTTAATTTTAACTTAAGAAAAAGTTTGGCCTTGGACTAAAATCAGGTTTTACAATCATTTTGTAAGAAAGTTATGTGAAAATTCTGATCTTAAAAAAGATATTCATTGGGTGCCATTCAATGTATCAGTAATGCCCTATTATTTTAAAGTGACTATGCTCTACTGACAAGGAAATGAAAACAGTGATTTTATTTAATAATCTCGTTTTTTCTGTTGTCTCATCTCTTTTTTGTTATAATAAGGTTTTGAAAGGAGAAAGTCTATGTGGCGCATTTTAGGAAACTCTTCATTTTCCCAAACGGGTGCGCAAACGTTATCAAGAAGCAAAGCAACTGCTTTTATGGGAAAGTGTAGGATGGACTAGGGAAGATGTAAAGCAATTAGCTAAAAAGGATTTGCAGCCATCGGACTTTCGCATTGGCTCACAGGCTTTTAATTTCTTATGGCAAGCTGCTTATGGTAATAAAGAGCCGCAAAAACTGCTGTCTATTGTTCTAGATATGGCTGCTATGCCAGAAGAATTATCTGGTGATTTACAAGAAAATCAAGAGTTAGTTCATCGTTTTTCTGACGATTTAGCACCAGACAATACTTTTTGGCATGAGTTTTCACTTCTGGTTCAAGAGATTTTTCCAAAAGACACACTCAGTGCTAAGACTAATTTTGCCAAACGTATCCATCAATTTCGCTATGTCATTTCCAGTCAGCAGGCGCAGTGGATTCGTGACCATTTGAGAAATGAAAAAATGACTGATTCTCAGGCTTTGGCGCGGTTTTTAAGAAAGAAAAAGAGAAAAGTTTGGTATCATCCAACCTATGATTACACACTTTATGATTCTGCCCGTCTGCATAATAAGGTTGCTTTTAAGGATGGACAGATGATTTATCCAGATGACTCTTATCGCCTTAATTTTAAGGTGTTATTAAATTTTCATACGGAATTTATTCTTGATAATGAAGGACATTTCTTGAATGAAATTGATGCTGAACATATCACGCAAAATGGGATTATTAATGGTGCCAGTTTTAATTATGCTAACAGTGGCAATCAACGTCATTGGGAGTTAGATGTTAATCCGACCAAATCACATGATCCTCTCTTTAGAGACGCGGTTATTGCCACTAAGGATTTACGTTTTACGGCACCTAAATATATCCTGAAAAAAATCGAAGCAGCATCAGAAGAGGATTGGCAAAAAAGTTATTTTAATAAAAAAGGACTCTATGCTAGTGGATGCAAGAGCAATTTTAAAGCAGTTAAGCATTTGATCCGACAATTCAAAAAAGAACTTTTTAAACTGAAGTGGACAAAAAATTGAAAGTAAGCTATTTTAGTCAATAATCCCCCAAAAATTAATAATTTTGATAAAATAGGAAGTAAGATGGTTACTAAAAGAAATTTCATGACAGAAAAAATACGCTTGATTGCAACAGATATGGACGGTACTTTTTTAGATGCTTCCGGTCAGTTTGATCATCAGCGCTTAGATGATTTGTTGAAAAAATTTGAGGCAAAAAATCTTATTTTCACTATTGCCAGTGGCCGTTCGCTATTGACTTTAGAAAAATTGTTCAAGGATTTTACAGATCGTATTGCAATTATAGCTGAAAATGGAAGTTTGATTCAATATAAAAATCAAGTGCTGTTTGAACAGTTAATGACTCCCTCTCAGTATCTAGATTTAACGGCTAAAATTTTGGAAAATCCATATAACCAAGGTGTTGAATTACTCTTATCCGGTAAAAAGGCCGCTTATATTTTGGCGGAGAGTCCTCAGAGTTATATTGATTTCATGAAAAGGTATTACGAAAATATTCAGTTAATTGAGAATTTTGAACAGTTGGACGATGCTATTTTTAAAATCACAACTCAATTTCCAGCGGAATATGTTCATAAAGGAGCTGCTTGGTTAAATGAAAGACTCCCGCATATTCAAGCTGTAACAACAGGATTCGAGTCTATTGATATTATTTTACGGGGAGCCAATAAGGGATTTGGTCTTAGCCATCTCTGCCAAGTTTTAAAGTTAAAATCTGAACATGTTTTAGCTTTTGGTGATAATTTAAACGACTTTGAAATGATGGATTTTGCAGACGTTGCTATTGCACCTGAAAATGCGCGTGTGGAAATTAAAGAGCTTGCAGATGAAGTCATCCCTCATCATCAGGAACAATCAGTAATAACTTATATGGAAGGTATGATAAAGGAATGACTGAGATTAAATTACTAGCTTTGGATCTAGACGGCACCCTCTTTAATACAAAAAAAGAGGTTAGTTTAGAAAATAAAGAAGCTCTTAAGGCAGTTCGCGAAAAAGGTATTAAAGTAGTTATTACAACAGGCCGCCCTCTTAAAGCTATCGAACATTTACTTGAGGAGCTTGATTTGCTATCAAAAGATAATTACCTGATTACTTTTAATGGCGGACTTGTTCAAAAGACGACAGGTGAAATTTTAGAAAAGAGTGCTCTAAGCAGAAAACAGGTTGAAACGATTCAGACAGAAATGGAACATCTAGCCTTGCCAGTGGATGTTCTCAGTGATGGTATCGTCTATAGTATTAGTAATCAAAATAACCATTCGCTTTATCCTATTGCCAATCCTATGCTGACATTTCGTGAAATTGATGGATTGCCGCAACTGCCTTTGGATATTATTTATAATAAGGTCGTTATTGTTTGTGATGCTGATTTTTTAGATCAGCAGATTGAAAAAATCCCTGCTTATTTTTATGAGAAATTTGAAGTCTTCAAATCACGTGATATTATTTTAGAAATCATGCCTAAAGGGGTTCATAAGGCTGTGGGGCTTAATCTTCTCACCAAACATTTAGCTATTGATCAAAGCGAAGTTATGGCTATGGGAGATGAAGAAAATGACTTAAGTATGTTAGAGTGGGCCGGTTTGGGTGTTGCAATGGCAAATGGTGTACCTATTGCCAAGGAAACAGCTGATGCGGTAACAAAAAAGACTAATGATGAGTCTGGTGTTGCCGAAGCTATTAAAAAATATATATTAAACGAGGATTGAAATGGGTTTATTTAATCGCTTATTTGGTAAGAAAAGACAAGAAGAAAAGTCAACAACGGATTCTATTGAAGAAACCGCTGAACAAGAAGTCGCACAAGAAAAGCCAGCACTGTCGGCAGAAACTGCTGAAACAGCAGAGAGTCAGCAGTCTGTTTATGAAAAAGATGTGACAGAAAGTCAAGCTGAACAAGTATCAGATGCACGAATAATTGAAGACGGACAGAATTCGAAAGAACCAGCAGCTAGTGGGCATTCCGTCCAAGAACATAAGCAACAGCCTGTCCAACACCAACAAGAAGTGTTTCATTCTGAAAATTCTGTAGCCGCTGTACAAAATAATACTGAGACTATGCCTTCGCAGCAAAAAGAAGACGAAAAGCCAAATCAATCGCCGGATTTCATGACAGAATACTATGCACGTAAGGCTGAATTAGCTCAAAAAGTGGAAAGCCAAAAACCAGCAGAGACTGCTGAGCAAGAAAGCCAAACGACACTCTCGGACCAAAAGGAGACTGATACAGCTGTCAATCAGTCTGAAGAAGAAGCTTCCAGTCAAATAGCAGAATCTGTTGAAAGCGAGGAAGAAAAGTACAATCGCAGTCTGAAAAAAACCCGTACTGGCTTTGGTGCGAGACTTAATGCTTTCTTGGCTAATTTTCGTAATGTTGATGAAGAATTCTTTGAAGACTTGGAAGAGATGCTCATTCTTTCTGATGTCGGTGTTCAGGTTGCGTCAACCTTGACAGAAGATTTACGCTATGAAGCTAAATTAGAAAAGGCCAAGAAACCTGAAGCTCTTCGCCGTGTCATTATTGAAAAACTAGTTGATATTTATGACAAAGACGGTCAGTTTAATGAAAAAATTAATTTTCAGAACGATCTTACTGTTATGCTCTTTGTAGGAGTTAATGGTGTTGGTAAAACGACTTCCATTGGGAAATTGGCCTATAAATATAAACATCAAGGCAAGAAAGTTATGCTGGTTGCAGCTGATACTTTTCGTGCGGGAGCCGTTGCTCAGTTAGCTGAATGGGGCCGCCGTGTTGATGTTCCAGTTGTTACAGGTCCAAAAAAGGCTGATCCAGCTAGTGTTGTCTATGATGGTGTTGAAAGGGCAGTTGCAGCAGACGTTGATATTCTTATGATTGATACAGCAGGTCGCCTGCAAAATAAGGATAATCTCATGGCGGAATTGGAAAAGATTGGCCGTGTTGTGAAACGTGTTATTCCAGATGCTCCTCATGAAACGTTGCTTACTCTTGATGCTTCAACGGGACAAAATGCCCTTGTTCAGGCTAAGGAATTTTCAAAAATCACACCTTTGACCGGTTTGATTTTAACAAAAATTGATGGAACTGCCAAAGGCGGTGTGGTGCTTGCTATTCGGCAAGAACTTGCGATTCCTGTTAAATTTATTGGTTTTGGTGAAAAAATTGATGATATTGGTGAATTTCATTCTGAAGACTTCATGAGAGGACTTTTAGAAGGTTTGCTATGATCACAATATAAAAAAAACGCTCTGATATCAACTTGTATGTCACAAGTATGATATCAGAGCGTTTTTTTAATGGTTAATACTTTTTCAAGGAAGCAAAGAGCATTTTGAAACAAAAGAAAATAAGGATAACCAAGATAAATAAAGTTGAAAAGATAAATTTCACACCACTGGTCATATTTGGGGCTAATTGGAGGGCAACTGATGATAGAGCTGTTCCTAAGGCACCGGCAAATTGCTGCATCATTTGGAAAATAGCAGTAGCATCCGCTGTTTTATTTTTGGGTAATTGTGAAATAGCAACTGCCATAGTGTTGTTAAAAGCCATATTACGTCCGGAAGTGAAAATGATGTAGACAAGGATCATTAACATAATGGTTAAAGAGTTTATCCATAAAGCGAAGATACCAAGGCTAACAGCAAAAAGAGTATTTCCCCAATAAAGAGATAATTTAGGGCCCTTTAAGTCATAAAGTTTTCCAAAAAATGGTGCTAAGGTCCCACCTAAAAGTGTTCCTGGCAGTAACACAAAACCGGCGATTGTAGTTGAGATGTGCTCTGCTTGAACAAGAAAATTAGGAATAACAAAGTTAGAAGCTAAATTTGAAAATTGATAGATGAAAAAAGGGATTAAGCCTAAAAGAACAGGAGCTTGTTTTAAGATTCGAATATCTAAAAAAGGCGTCTGCAATTTGAGACTTCTAAACACAAAGAAAATAAGAGCAAAGCCAAAAATGATTAAAGCCAACCAATTAAGGGAACCTGATTCAAGTCCGGAAATAAGGATTAAAAAGAAGGACAAAGCTATCGCTAATAAAAGAAAACTGATGAAATCAAAGGGACGTTTACTAGTTTTAGGTGAATTTTCTAAAGAAAAATAACTGATAATTAAAGCAATTACAGGAACTGGCAGTGTTAGTAAAAAAATCCATTGCCAAGAAAAATGGGCAATCATGAAACCGCCATAAGTAGGTCCAAAAGCAGGAGCTAAACTCATGATAAGTCCGCCAATTCCCATATAGGTTCCAATCTTGTTGATAGGAATGCGCTCAATAATAAGGTTAAACATCAAAGGCATAGCAATTCCTGTACCAGCCCCCTGCAGAGCTCTGCCAATAATCATCAAGCCAAAATGAGCAGAGATGATACATGTTACTGTACCTAGAAGAAAGAGCAAGACTGCTATTGTGAATTGTAGACGCTCTTTAACATTTTGTTGTAATGTGGCGCTCAGTGTCATAGAAATGGCGACTGCCAAGAGATAAACGGTTGTAATCCATTGCAGACTACTTAAAGGCAAATGGAAAATAGTCATTAATTTGGTGAAAGTCACATTCATGCTTGTTTCTGATAGAATACCAGAAAAACCAACCAAAGCAGTTGCTATGATAGAAAGCTGAGTTTTACGAGAGACTTTATCTGTCTGTTGTGCACTAATCATGTTTTCTCCTCTTCTTACTTCTCATTATTGTAACACAAAAAAGAAGTACAACAAAGCTGATTTTTTAGAAATGAACCTTGTTAGACTTCTTTTAATTGAGATATTATTCTTAAAACACACGATAAACATATGGATTTTTGGGTTGCATTGTCTGTGAACTCTGAGAAATATGAAGAACAGGCAAAGTTTGTTTCAGGTTTTGATTGTATTCAATAGCAAGTTTTCCACTAACCGTAACCCAAGTGTTGTTTTGATAATGCGTTTGTCCACCTGTCGTTAACAAACCATAGACACCCGAATCAGCAATACAGTGAATGATGCCAAAGCGAAAGAGAAATTGACTGTTCTTATCTTTGGGATCATTGTAAATAAAGCCGACATATTCAATTTGACGGTTTTTGAATTCATCAGGAAAGAGGTAGATAATCTCCATCACTTCCATGTAATTTTGCGTTGTAATTTGCAGTTTTCCAGATCCTTTATATTTTTTTAAAGTTGCTCGCATCTCTTTTTGATAAGCTGATTTTGTGAAATAAAGACTAGTATCAGGTTTTAAGTATTGAACGCGAGTTCCATCTGAGCTAGTTCCTGAAGTAGTTGATCCTGCAGCCAATGGGAAATGATAACCTTTGGCAGAGACGGTTGTTGAATCAAGTGGCACTGTTGGGACTAAAAGTCCAATAAAAACGGGGATAGCTAGAATAATAGGACTAAAAAATTTAGCGGCTTTTCCAGATAAGTGAGAGTGCATTTTTAACCTTTTCATCCAAATGGTTAACTGCACAAGGGCCAGAATAAAGGATAAAGCCATGGAAATATAAGCTAAGTAAGAATAGTGACTGTTAATATAGCGATCTAATTTCCCAGATAATTGTAAGTACATGCCCAATTCAAAGTAACCCGCTAAAATGAGAAAACGAATCATTGCATCACCCCCACAATCAAGCAATAAATGATAATGATAAGACTTGATGTGCCAACAAATTGCAGAATAAACTTCGTTTTAAAAGCATTTTTCATCATCATTAGATTTTTGATATCAACCATGGGTCCAATAAGAAGAAATGCAACAACGGGAGCCACACCAAAGGTCGCCAACAAAGAAGTTCCAATGAAAGCATCGGCTTCACTGCACAGCGAAAGGATAAAGGCTAGGAGCATCATGATTAAGATAGCCGTCAGTGGATTGTGACCAATAGAGGTCAAAATACGCGTTGGTACATAAATTTGCATGCTAGCAGCCACAAAACTCCCAAAGATAAGGTAACGTCCTGTGTCAAAAAGTTCGTCTACTGCATGAGCTAATGCATAAAAGATCTTTTGATACGTTTTTTTATGAGAATAATCGTGGAAATGACAAGGTTTGGCGCTTTCCTTGATGATATGTTCATCCACTATGAAGCCAAGTAAAATTCCTAGAGAAATAGCTACAATAACAGCTCCAAACAGCCTCAAAAAAACAAAACGCCAAGAATTACCAAAGGCTGAAAACGTTGCAAAAAGAACGATAGGATTGATAATAGGAGCTGTTGCTAAAAAAGGAATGGCAGTGTAGCTAGGTACCTTTTTTTCCAAAAAACGATTGACAATAGGGACAATCCCACATTCACAAGAAGGAAAGATGAAACCAACAAAAGTTCCAAAAAGAATACGGCCTATTTTATTTTTAGGAAGATATTTTTGAACAATATCAGGTGTCAGATAAACTTCAATAAAACCCGACAAAATAGCACCTAGCAGAATAAATGGCAGAGCTTCGATGATAATAGAAAGGAAGATTGCCAAGCATTGCAGAACACTGCTTGGTAAATGATTAAAAATCGCCATAAAATCTATTTCTTGACTTTCTTGTCAGCTTTCTTTTCTTTATCATCTGGGAATTCAACTTTTTCTAAGCCTTCAGGGAGTTTAGCAAAATTTTCCATCATTTTTTCTAATTCATCATTTTTCTCAGAAAGCTGCTTTGTGACTTCAGCCATGGGACGAATCGTTTCCAACAATTCTTTCATTGTTGGTGTCAATTCCCCGATAAAGCGATAGTGACAATGGATAGTCACTTCTTTCCCAGAAATATCCGTTAGAACGAACTCTGGTAATTCTTTCCCATCAAACAAATAACAATCATTTACTGTTTTGACTACAGCATTCGAATCGACAAATGGGAGTTTTTCTCCGGCAGCTTCTGCGCTGAATTCGATAAAGCTAGGTTGTTGCGCGAAGCGAAACACCATTCTTTCTGTTGCTTCTGACACGGGGAAACTTAGTGTCTCATTTTCCCCTGTGAAATTATTGAATAGTATTTGTTGGATTGTTTCATCTTGTTTCGTTTGCTGGGTTACTTCTAACACTTTTACATAATTAGAATTTTGTGGCTGTGCAATGGAACTTTGTGCTACTGGATGTTTCATCAATGAGAAAAAGTATTGGTAGACTTCACCAAATGGTCGCATTTTGAAATCATAGCGTACAGCTTCCGGCAATTCTTCATAAGTTGATTTTAATTCTGTATCACCTACAGCTAAGTACAAATAATCTTCAATATTAATGAATAATCCCGCTTTTTCAAAAACTTTTTGGAAGCCATCATGAGTATAAAAAGAATTATGGGTTTCATCTAGGAGACCATAAGAAGCCCACGGCAATTGGTTATTGAACAAATCGATCATGACAGAATTATGCGCCAAGTTAGGGAATGTAATCAGGATCTCTCCTTCTTCATTCAAAAATTCTCTGACTTTCTTCAATGTTTTTCCAGGATCTACCAAATGTTCTAAAACATCCGCAAACAAGACGTAATCAAATGTCTGTCCAGCATAATAGTTTGCCCACTCAAAACTTTCGATATCACCATAAAATCCATCTTGAGCAAATTCGCTGACAAAATCGAACAATTCCTTATCTAACTCAACAATGCTCACTTCACATTGTTTTGCACCGATTAAATGTTTCGTTAATCGGCCGTTTCCGGGACCAAACTCTAAAACTTTACTTCCTGGTTTGATCTGTGCGGCAATTTTTCCCACACTGCTTTGTTCATCTAGGTCCATTTCAAAATCATATTTCATTGCTATGAGTCCCTTCTTCCCATTTATGGTCTAAGACCACGATGCCTTCTCCGATATAAGAACCGCTGACAAACAAATTCATGTACTTTGTCTTATATACCAAAGGAACCGTTGCATTTTCTTCAAAGACCGCAACGTCAAAATAATATTCACCAGCTAACAAACCTAACTTTTCATACTCCAGATAAAAGATATTCTCTCCTTTTTTCCAAGGAATCTTGATACCATCTAGTAGAGTATTGAGTCCGCACACATAAAAATTGTCGACTGTTCGTAGCGCAATTCCTAAAACCGGATTTTTGATTGTATCATCTTTTACTTCATAAGTTACTTTAACGTATAGTTTTTCTCCTTGTTCCAGCATATCCACCGGATTTTTGTCTTTATCCAACAATTCCGCTTTCGTCACGTCGACGATATCTGGAGCGGCGAACCGTTCTACTTGGTTTTTATTCCGATCCACTGTTTTAACTGATTTTTTCTTTAAAAAGTTTTCATAATTCGTCGTTACTTCCATCGTATCGCCATATTCGACGACTTCTCCGTTTTTCAACCAATAGGAACGATCACAAAAACGGCGAATCGAACTGATATCATGAGAAACGAATAAAATCGTCTTTCCCGAGTTCTTGATTTCTGTAAATTTTTCCATACATTTTAGTTGAAATTCAAGGTCTCCTACTGCCAATGCTTCATCTACAATCAAAATATCAGGATTCACATTGATTGCTACAGCAAAAGCTAGACGAACGAACATCCCACTTGAATAAGTTTTTACAGGTTGATAAATATGGTCGCCGATGTCAGCAAATTCAATGATATCATCGACCATTTCATCGACTTCTTCTCTTGAAAAGCCTAGTACCATCCCATTTAAATAGATATTTTCATAGCCAGAATACTCAGGATTAAATCCTGAACCTAGTTCTAGCAAAGCAGAGATTTTCCCTTCGATTTCCATCGTACCGGATGTTGGTGTCAGTACCCCTGTAATGATTTTCAACATCGTAGATTTTCCGGATCCGTTTTCTCCAACGAAACCGATCATCTCACCTTTTTTTATTTCTACATTCACGTTTTTCAACGCATAAAACACATCATGATAAGATTTCTTAAAAGGATTAAGAGCTTCACGAAATCGATCCGACGGTTTTGCGTACATATTATAAGATTTTGTGATATCTTTTAGTCTAATTGCATATTCTGTCATAGCTATTCTCCTTACAGCACATCTGAAAAATGTGGTTTCAATCTACGGAACACTGCAGAGCCGATTACGAACATTACTAATGTGAACACCCAGAAATACAAAGTATATGTTCCATGCTCCCAGAACCAAGCTTCACTTAAAAACGACTCACGATAGCCTTGAACAACATAGTACAGCGGATTTAATTTCAATATGCTTACAAGACCTGAGTCAAACTGGTTCGGGCTCCATAATATCGGCAACGTCCACATGATCAACTGCAAGACGATCGTAATCAATTGCATGATGTCTGGTAAAAATGGTTGGATGGATGCTGTCAGCCAAGTCAATCCTGTCAAGAAAGCACACATGCAAAATAGATAGTAAATCAGCTGTAAAGACATGGCTGAAGGATATATACCATTTATAAGCGCAACAGCTATGCCAATCAGAATGAAAAATAAATGGGTGTACAAATTGGATAGGATTTTCGTCGTGGGCAAGATA
>ERZ773269.2797-NODE-2797-length-12527-cov-3.749278_pt1 | contig 12527 bp, 9 predicted proteins | sample MGYA00511958_ERZ773269 | MGnify/ENA primary metagenome ERZ773269 (study PRJEB29015, sample SAMEA2737761) | human gut metagenome | biome: human gut; feature: human-associated habitat; material: faeces | place: China | collected 2012 ... | reverse complement strand
AGAAGAAGCCGGTATGCTTAAGCTTGTGAAATGATAAATTCGCGGAATTTAATTTACACCAACATTTTGGACTTGACCTAAGTTTATCTAGCGGGATGCCATTACCATATGATATCGAATCCGTTATATTGTATACGATACAATCTTTTTCAGGTCTCACATCATTTTCTTGGTATTCATCGTCAACATCCAGAAAGAAAATCTTCTTGGACGTTCCGTCTTTAAACGTAATGGTCACACAAGTCCGTTCATATTCCCTTAGGAGGTCATATATTTCAGTATGTGTGTCGATCACCATCTTTATTCACTCCCCAGTACTACTTAATATTCTGTCACAGAATGGTTGATTTTTAATTGCCTTCCATGCATTCGTATTGGCTGAGATAGCCTGACGCATTGCCTGCATGGAATTAGCCGCCTGGACAGTATCAACAGTGATCCGGGTCGCCATTTCGTTTTGAACTTTAGCTATTTTTACCTCCTTTCTGCATAATAAAAGCCAGCTATTTAAGCTGGCTCCGCCGTTGATTAATTAACTGAAACTTGAAAGCTGATAACCTCGCCTGTTTGACATGGTTATCAGCTTTCAAGTTTCAGTTATACAGAATAAGGTTGGTGCTTTATTAGGGATATGTTTGAGGAGAGATCATTTAATACCAGCAAGTTAGGCGTCTTGTTGAGCTGCCCGTTGTTCTTCTGCAGAAAGGCGATCCTTGATGTATTTGGCAGAGGTAGCGAGCTTTTCTTTTTCAGCAGCGGTAAGGTCCAGGTGAAGTTGTTCCACCACCCCGTCACGACCAACGACTGCGGGGTAGGAGAGGTACGTTCCGTATTCTTCACGGTAATTTGAAACTGGCATTTCAGTCCGGGCATCACTTAGTAGGGCATTGGTAAGCCGGACTGCGGCAGTAGCAACACCGTAGTTGGTATACTTCTTTCCCTTATAGACCATGTAGCCTCCTTGCCGTGCGCGTTCTTCCATGTCGGTAAGGTCGAGGTGCCGTTCATCCACCAGATCTAGTACTCGTTTGCCGAGAACCCGGACTGTTGACCAGGCAGTAAATTGGGAGTTACCGTGTTCACCAAGATTGAAGCCGACCACGGATCGTGAGTCAACATGGAGGGCTTCCCCAACACATGCGCGCATTCGTGCGGAGTCTAGCAGGGTCCCCGTACCCATCACGTGATTCTTTGGTAGCCCCGTGAGCTTCTGATACATTGAAGTGATGACGTCACAGGGATTGGTAACGTCGACAAGTTTGCCATGAAAACCGTTATCAACGAGTTTCTTAGCGACCAATGGAACCTGAGTCCGGGTAAATTTAAATTCTGCAAAGCGGTCGTGATCGGGTGTGTCCACCAGCTTAGACTTTCCCAGAGTAGAGATTACAACGTCACAGTCAGCTAATTGTGAATCATCATTAACGGTTAAGTTTGTGTGGAACGGGAGATTCGCCATGGCGTCACGGAGGTCAAGCGCATCGGCACGGACCTTTGCTTCGTTAGTATCATAGAGGGCTAAATCATCAGTGAATCCACCAGCAACGAGATAATGGGCGACAGTTGCGCCAACGTGCCCCATTCCAACTACTGCTACTTTCCTTGTCATAATAAAACTTCCTTTCGATTATCGTATTGTTGCCTTTAATCTTACTAATGTCAGAAATATCACTGTCTGCCATGATCACCACCACCTTTAATATCAAAACAAAAAGCGTCCTTTCTAGCTCTTGATAAATCTAAGAACTAAAAAGGACGCTTGTGCGTGGTACCACCTTTCTTTACGACATAATGTCGCCTCAACCAACCGCCACAAATAATGTGGTATTAGCCGGCACGGTAATGGGTGCTACCAATACGCTCTACTAGGGAATCCGTTCGGCGTACGACTCACGAGTGATTAGTAGGTGCGGCCTCTCACTGGTTCACACCACCCACCAGCTCTCTTGCTTCGGCCTCATCGCTGTTTCTCGCTCAACGTCTTTAACTTGTTTCAATTGATTGTTAAGTACTATATCACTAGGCAGATAGGGAAGTCAAGATAAAAATTAAAAAAAGATGAGAAAAGATGGGTGCAAAGGCAGATAATTTATAGTATAAATTCGTTTGATAGCGGGCATTTCTTGAGGAAAAATTATTGACACGTTAGCTTAGATTGATTATAGTTTGTTTTAAAATTTGATTAGAAAAATGAGGAGGTGAGTGCAATGGTTGGTAATATTAATATTTCTACAAATACAGCCACCCTCACCGCCAATAGTAATGACGTGATGGGCGTGAAGGATTAATAAAAAGGATGGTGGATAATTGTGTTTAAAAAAGTTTTAGTTGCTAACCGTGGTGAAATTGCTACACGGATTATTCGCGCCTGTCATGAGCTGGGAATCAAAGCCGTCGCAGTTTATGCTAAGGAGGATGAGTATAGTGCGCACCGCTTTGCTGCTGATGAGGCGTACCAAATCGGGGCTGGTGAACATCCGCTTGATGCTTACCTGGATATTGATGAAGTAATTCGGGTGGCCAAAGAAAGCGGGGCAGAAGCTGTTCACCCTGGTTATGGCTTCCTGGCAGAAAACGCTGACCTTGCGCAGGCCTGTATTGATAATGGATTAAAGTTTATTGGACCTAAGCCGGAACACCTTCGTATGTTTGGGGATAAGTTGGTTGCTAAACGTGTGGCCGTTGAGGCAGGGCTGCAACCAATTCCCGGTTTATCGGGGGATGTTAAAAATGTTGACCAGGTAAAGGATTTTGCTCACCAATATGGTTACCCGATCATGGTTAAGGCTGCTAATGGTGGTGGCGGTCGGGGGATGCGGATCATCAATGACGACCAGCAACTCACCGACGAGTTTGATCAGGCGAAGGATGAGGCGCTGAAGGCGTTTGGATCGGATGAGATGTATGTCGAAAAGGACGTCCAACACCCGAAGCATATTGAAGTGCAGGTAATTGCTGATGAGCACGGGCATGTGATGCACCTCTTTGAACGTGACTGCTCTGTCCAGCGCCGCCACCAGAAGGTTATTGAATTTGCACTTAGCGTTGTCTTGACCCCTGAGCGGCGGGTCGAAGTTTGTGGCCTGGCCGTCAAGCTGATGAAGAGTGTTCACTACCAGAATGCGGCGACGATCGAATTCTTGGCGACCCCGGATCATTTTTACTTCATTGAGGTTAATCCCCGGGTGCAGGTTGAACACACCGTTACCGAGTTGATTACTGGGATTGATATTGTTAAGACCCAGATTCGGGTTGCGGCCGGTGAAGATCTTCATCAAGATATTGGCCTTCCCCAGCAAGACGATCTCAAGTTCCACGGGGCAGCCATTCAGTGCCGGGTCACAACAGAAGATCCCGAGAATAACTTTATGCCAGATACGGGACAGGTTACGACCTATGATGCGCCAGGGGGAACCGGTGTCCGGCTTGACGGGAACGTCTATCCCGGCTATAAGGTCACTCCTTACTTTGATTCCTTGCTCGTTAAGTGTTGTACCCGGGGTGAAGACTTCAGTGATGCCCGGATTAAGATGCTGCGGGCGCTTGAAGAATTCAAGATTCGGGGAGTCAAAACTAATATTCCCTTCATGATCAACGTGTTAAAGCATCCCACGTTTATTGCCGGAAAATGCTCGACAACGTTTATCGACGAGAATCCCGACCTCTTTAGCTTTGCGCACCGGCCCGATACGCCTAACCAGTTGCTCCAATATATTGGCAATGTTACCGTCAATGGCTTTGCAGGGGTAACCAAGCGGACCAAACTTGTTTTGCCTGACATGCAAGAACCACAAGCAGGCCAACTTACACCTAACCAGCATACAACAAAAACAGCAAAGGACATCCTGGATAAACAGGGAGCCGATGCGGCGATGCAGTATGTTAAGGACCAGCCGAGGGTACTACTGACTGATACCACAATGCGTGATGCTCACCAAAGCCTTTTTGCCACTCGGATGCGGACGCACGATATGTTGCCCGCAATGAAGGTTTACGACCGGGCGATGCCTAACCTCTTTTCTGTTGAAAGCTGGGGCGGGGCAACCTTTGACGTGTGCTACCGGTTCCTTGGTGAAGACCCGTGGACCCGATTACGATTATTGAAGAAGTACATGCCACATACTCTCCAGCAGATGTTGTTGCGGGCGTCGAACGCGGTCGGTTACCAGAATTATCCGGATAATGAACTGAAGCGGTTCATTGAGCACAGTGCCGCAACCGGGGTGGATGTTTTCCGGATCTTTGACTCCCTCAACTGGATTGACCAGATGGAACGTAGCATTACATATGTTCGGGAAACCGGCAAAATCGCCGAAGGAACAATGTGCTTTACCGGCGACTTCCTTAGTCCTCACGAGCACAAGTACACCCTAGATTATTACATGAAGTTGGCACAGTCATTAGTCGACGCGGGAGCGCAGATTATTGGTATTAAGGATATGGCCGGCCTCTTGAAACCAAAGGCCGCTTACGAACTAGTCGGTAGTTTGAAGGCTAAGTTTGATGTTCCTGTTCACCTCCACACTCATGACACAACGGGTAATGGAGTTCCAACCTACGTTGCCGCCACAAATGCGGGTGTTGACGTGGTGGACGTGGCGATGTCTTCAATGGCGGGGACAACCAGTCAGCCTAGTTTAGCCACCTTTTACTACGCGCTAGAAGGAGATAAACGCCAACCGGACCTTAATATGCATAACGTGGCGGTCTTAAACCGGTACTGGTCCAATGTCCGGCCGCTTTACAACGACTTCAGCAACGGGGTCAACGCACCGCAACCAGACCTATACCAGACGGAAATGCCAGGTGGCCAGTACTCGAACCTGAAGCAACAGGCCCAGTCACTAGGAATCAATGATTTTAGCCTGGTGGAAGAAAAATACCGGGAGGTCAATCAGTTGCTCGGTGACATCATCAAGGTGACGCCAAGCTCGAAGGTGGTTGGCGACATGGCAATCTTCATGATCCAAAACCACCTTGATAAAGACAATATCCTGACAAAGGGGCAACGAGTCGACTTTCCAGAATCAGTGGTTAACTTCTTTGCTGGCGACCTTGGTCAACCATATAGGGGCTTCCCCAAGGACCTACAGAAGGTTGTCTTGAAGGACCATCCTGCAATCACGGTTCGGCCCGGGAGCCTTGCTAAACCGGTTGATTTTGCCGCCGTTAAGCAGGAACTGGCCGCAAAGATCAACCAGGAACCGAGCGAGGACGACCTGCAGGGTTACATCATGTATCCGAAAGTCTTTACCACTTACTTCCGCAACCATCAGCGGTACGGTGAAGTGATGGACCTTGATACCACGACCTACTATCAAGGTATGCGTCCTGGTGAAATTTTGCATGTTAAGTATGGTCAGGGAAAAGAAATGATTATAAAACTCGACTTTGTTTCAGCACCAGATGATGACGGTGATCGCTTCCTCTTCTTTGAACTGGACGGGCGGATCCTTAAAATAAAAGTTAAGGACAATAGCATGAAGGACAAGGTTGTCAGTGTTTCAAAGGCTGATCCCGATAAGAGTAATGAGATCGGGATGCCGTTGAACGGGAACGTGGTCAAGGTTAACGTAGCAGAAGGTGACCAGGTCAAGGTTGGTGACGTTCTGGTTGTTACTGAGGCGATGAAGATGGAATCAGCAGTTAAAGCGCCATTTACTGGTAAGGTGACGAAAGTATACGCTAAGGTTGGCGATGCGTTAAAGAGTCAGGACCTCTTACTAACATTGACTGAGGATGCTTGATAAGGAGAGTAGCAATGATGTACGAATTTCCTAGACTGACAGCACATCATATCCAGACAACCGATCAGCCAGTGGTCACTTCGACTAACGAAATGGCAAAGGAACGGTTAAAGGTGAAAGATCAGCCCTTTCTCATCTCCGCCCGGCAGCAAACGGCAGGCCACGGAAAGACCAGCCGGAAGTTTTATTCACCCGCGGGAAGTGGGGCCTACTTCACCCTTGCCTTACCCTTTAGCTACCTGGCAAAAAGTGCTGGTCAGGTAACGGTGACTGCCGCGGTCGCTGCTTATGAAGTCCTCAGCAAGCAATTCACTGTTCCCATTACTATTAAATGGGTGAACGACCTGTACTGTGAGCGAAAGAAGGTGGTGGGGATTCTTGCTGAAATGGAAATGACCGCGAATAATCAGCCGCGGGGAATAGTGGTCGGCTGGGGGATTAACCTGGCGGCACCAACTGCTCCCTTGCCGCCAGCACTTCAGTTACGTGCGGGATGGCTCGGCACCACCTCAATTGATGACCATCAACGGCTACAAATCGTTGATGCAGTCGCTGCGCACTTCCTTGACCTGTTAGCAAACGCGTCCTGGAAACACATCCTGCAGGTTTACCAGGCTCATCAATACCTTATTAACAAGCTGCTCCTCGTTGATACAGGAGCGGAACGTGTTAGGGGATACTTTGACCATATTACGGATGATGGCTGGTTATGTGTGCAGACAGATAACGGGCCCCGCGCATTCATGACGGGGACGGTTCGGGAACTGGTTTAGTAATTAAAAAAGCAGTCCTTCTTGGACAAACGCGGACGTGTTTTGACCGCAGTTATCCTTGAAGGTTCTATGATATTCGGTAAGGATAAGATGATTTCTTGTCTTTACCGTTTTTTGTTACTTGCTGTACCATTGATTTAAAAATAAAAAAAGACAACTGTCTTAAGTTATCCCCATAACCACTCAGTTGTCTTAGAAAGGATATATTCCTCATGACTAATGATATCAATTTTTGGACTGGAATCAAGGATCCTTACTTAAAACCTGACAAACCATTTTTAACTGAAGATAAAGAACTAAAGATTATCCATTTAATTCAGTCTTATCCCATGCACTGTCCGCTTTGCGGCCAGTTGATGCGTCGTAATGGCTTCCGTAAGCGGCCCGTAACGATCAAAATCCTTACACCGGCTGGAAAACCAGCTGTCTTAAAAATCAAGAAACAACAGTATCTCTGTCCACCATCGCCCCAATGCCCCAAGCGAGTTACCAAGGTTGCCGAGATTCAAGGAGTTAATTTTGCCTGTCGAATTGCGAATGTCGTTAAATACCATATTGTTCAGGAACTCAGTGAGAGCGTACGTAATTAAGTCTTGAACATCTGTATTGTCATCCTCGGAGGGCCTTTGAGGCTTCTTTAATCATCAAACGATATCTTTACATAATGTAAATTTACAGAAGTAAGTCTAATTAGCGCCGTTAGAGTAATTACCTGAAAAGAGCGGCGATGCAAAAGACGACCAGTTTCAATTCCACCCACCATTTCCTCATATCTGGTCCTCCCCTCGATAAATTATGTGTGCTTTTGCGTACTGGTTGCAACACTAATACAAAATCGGGGCCAACTTAAATCGACTGCGTAGTGGCGCCCCTTTCATAACAGTTAGCCGACGACTTCTCGATTGATTTACATAATATAAAATTAAAAAATGTGATTTAGGTAATCCCCCAATGGTCACCCGGCAACTTTCTAAGCATAATAGTAGCCAATTTGTGAATTAATGTTTATGATTGTTGGTTGGTGCTGGGACGTTCATCAGGGTGATGGTTGCGGTAGCCGTTAATCGGTCGTTAACCAGTAGCCGGGCTTGCCAGGTCTGAAGTGTGCGACCAACGTGATCAGGGGTTGCAACCACAAAAATCTCCCCTTCCCGTATCGCACGGATATGTTGTGTGGTAACATTGACCCCGATCGCGATTCGCCCCGGCGCTACGTTGGCGTTAGCCCCTAGGGAGGCCGCGGTTTCCGCCAGCACGGTGTTAATTCCGCCGTGAACGATCCCGTACGGTTGCAAGTGCTTTGCTTGGACCGGCATGGAGAGTTCAACGCGGTCTTTGGTCACCAAGTCCTGGTGAATGCCTAAGTTTTCAAGTAAATTCATTTTTGTACCTCTGGATTTTGTAAAGGAGTTTGTTATGACGAGTGCTAACTGGACCCCCGTTAAGGAGTATTCCGAAATTATTTTTGAACGCGACGATAAGATTGCCAAGATTACAATGAACCGGCCGGAAAAGCACAATGCCTTCACCCCGGTAACGGTCGCCGAAATGATCAACGCGTTTAACATCTGTCGTGATGATAGCACAATTGGCGTGATTATTCTTACCGGAGCCGGCGATAAGGCCTTTTCTTCCGGTGGTGACCAATCCGTGCGGGGTAACGGGGGTTACGTGGGCCCCGACCACATCGCCCGGCTCAACGTTTTGGACCTCCAACACTTGATTCGGATCATCCCCAAGCCGGTGATTGCCATGGTCAAGGGCTGGTCAGTCGGGGGCGGGAACGTCTTACAACTGGTTTGTGACCTGACGATCGCCGCCGATAACGCCATGTTTGGGCAAACGGGGCCGAAGGTGGGTTCCTTTGACGCCGGTTATGGCTCGGGTTACCTAGCCCGGGTGATCGGCCACAAGCGGGCCAAGGAAGTTTGGTTCTTAAACCACTTCTACACGGCTGACGAAGCTTACCAAATGAACTGGATTAACAAGGTGGCGCCCCTAGCTGAGGTCGAATCAGTTACTTTAGACTGGTGTCATGAAATCTTAAAGAAGTCACCGACCGCCCTTCGCTTCATTAAGGCGGCCATGAACGCCGATACAGATGGTTTAGCGGGGCTTCAACAATTTGCCGGTGACGCCACGATGCTTTACTACACGACTGACGAAGGAAAGGAAGGGCGCGACGCCTTTAACCAAAAGCGCGACCCCGACTTCGATAAGTTCCCGAAGTTCCCGTAGGAGGCCGTCATGGAGATTCCAAATTGGCTCCTCAAACAGGCTTCGCTAAACCCTAACCGGGTGGCGGTTAACGACGGTACCACCGCCTACACCTTTGCCCAGCTGGTTCCCCTGGTCGCCCACCGTGCTGGCCAGATTCAAGCGCAGACGGACCAGCCCCGGGTTGGGGTGATGACCCACAATAACCTGGCTGGTTACTTAGCCGCCCTGGGGGTCTTAGCCGCCGACAAGACCATCGTTTGGCTAAATTGGCGCCTTGCCCCTGAAGAACTGAGCCGCCAAATCGGCGACGCGGGGCTCGACCTAGTCTTAGTCGATGACCAACTAGCCGACCGCTATTACGGTGGGCACCGGGTCCTCTGTTCGGAATTGACAGCCGGCACTGCCCCGGCGGCAGTGTTGACGCCGACGGTTGACCTAGACGCCGTGGCCTCGATCATGTACACCTCGGGAACCACCGGTCAGCCAAAGGGCGTCTTGCAAACCTACGGCAACCACTTGGCCTCCGCCATTTCGTCATCTTTGAACCTCGGGGTGTTGCCAAACGACCTCTGGTTGTGCGTCGCCCCCATCTTCCACATTTCGGGCTTTTCAATTCTAATGCGGGGCCTGATTTACGGGATGGGCGTTCGCCTAGTCAACCATTTCGATGCGCAAGTGGTCAACCAAATCCTGGAGGACGAACCGGTTACGATCATTTCGGCCGTTCCCTACATGCTAAAGAAGATGCTCGAAGACGTCCAAGCAAATGACCACTGTTACTCATCGGCCTTTCGCCTGGTGCTACTCGGCGGTGGGACGATTGACCGGGCGACCCTTAACGCCTGCGAAGAAAGTGGGCTGCCGATTGTCCAGTGTTACGGGATGACCGAAACTTGCTCGCAGTTCGTTGCCCTCTCGGCTGAAGAGGCGCCTTACCACCTTGGTTCGGTCGGTAAGCCCCTGTTTACCACCCAGCTGCGTTTGGTGGGTGAGCATCACGAAATCGAGATCCAGACCCCGGCCTTAACCCCGGGTTACTTAAACCAACCGGCCAAGTTTGCGGCTAAGCACGATGGCGACTGGTACCGAACCGGCGACGTCGGCCACTTTGATGAAGACGGTTTCTTGTACGTCGACGGACGGTTAGATGAAATGATCATCTCCGGGGGCGAAAACATTTTCCCCGCCGAGGTGGAAAACGTCTTGCGCCAGTACCCAGGCATCCAAGAAATTGCCGTGGTCGGCCGTAATGATCAACAGTGGGGCGCCGTTCCCGTGGCCGTGGTCGTCAGCAAACAACCCGTCGACTTTCAGCAGTTGGAGGCCTTCGGGCGTGAACACCTGGCCCACTATAAGGTACCCAAGGTCTACTTGCAAACAGACGCCCTACCGAAAAACGCCAGCGGCAAGGTCCAAAAGTTTCGCTTACAAGACCTGGTCGCTAACGCTTAGTCATGCCACAACAGAATAATCAATTGAGAAAAGAAAGATACAAATAAATGATGGATGCAAAACCCAACCGCCGGGCGCTGTCGCTCGGTTCCTTTGTGATTTTATACCTTGGTTACATGCTCTTATTCGCCGACCGGACCGTGCTTAACTTATCGTTGGCCGCGATCGGCAAGGATTTCTCCGTTAGCCCGGCCGCACTGGGGGCGACTAGTTCCGTCTTCTTCTTGGGCTACACGATCATGCAAATCCCGGGGGGCTGGCTGACCGACCGCTTCTCTTCCCGTAAGGTGATCATCGCCACCCTCGCCTTTTGGTCGGTGATGACGATCTTTACCGGGCTGGCCTGGTCCTTAGCCGCCCTCTTGGTAATTCGGTTCCTGTTTGGGATCGCCGAGGGCCCTTACCCACCGGCCGCCATGAAGCAAGTCGCCCAGGACTTCCCGGTCAACAAGCGTGCCCAACTGACCGCCGCCTTAATTTCCTCTAACTACGCCGGCGCGGCCCTGGCCCCTTTCATCATCGTGCCAATCATCGCCGCTACCGGTTGGCGCTCGGCCTTCTTCTGGTTGGGGGGCTTTGGCCTACTCTTGATGGTCAGCTACCTCTTCTTCCGCGGTCACGGCGGTGGACAAACGGTAACGAAACAAGAACGGCAAAAGATAAACTGGAAGGAAATCGACCCGCGGGTCTGGGCCTTCGTGGTGATCGGGCTGGCCTTAAACATTATCACCAAGGGGATGGAAACCTGGATGCCGGTTTACTTCTTAAACGCCCGCCACATCAACTTAGCCAACTTGGCTTGGTTAGTTCCCCTACCGACGATTGCCGGGGGGATTGCGGCCTTGATTTCCGGTTACGTAATGGTGCACATCTTTAAAAATCACGAACGCCTGATGATTATCCTGGCCTCCTTTTTAACGGTCCTGACCATGTTTGGACTCTACAAGTCCACCAGCCTGGTTTGGTTAGTGATCTTCCAAATGGCCACCTACTTCGTCAAGTCGCTAGCCTTCACCGGGATCTTCTCCTACGCGGCCCAACTCTTCCCGCAAAAGACTTATGGCTCCCAGATCGGGACGATTAACTTTGGTGGCCAACTCGGGGGCTTCTTCGGTCCCCTCTTAATCGGCTGGATCGTTCAGTTGAGCGGTTCATACGACACGGCCTTCTTCGGCCTGGTCATCTCCGCCTTGGTGGCCGGGGTGGCGTCCCTCTTCATTGGGAATTTAAAAGCTAAATAATCCGCTAATTATAGAATGATTAATGACTGTGGTGACCTCGTACGGGATTATCACAGTCATTTTATTTATTTCAAATCAATTTCTTAACTATCATAATCCCTGTTATTTTAACCCTTTCAGAGAATGTGGACGCTTTCTTTAAAATTAATTAAACTCACATATGAAGACTTGGTTATAACATGATTTATGTTAGAATGACGGCAACTAATCAAGAAAGGTGGTAGTTATGAATGAAAGGTTTTGCAATGCTGGGCCCCAACAAGACGGGCTTTATTGAAAAAGAAGATCCCAAGGTGGGCAGCCGTGACGCCCTGGTACGTCCCCTAGCCGTTGCCCCGTGTACTTCTGACATCCACACCGTGTTTGAAGATGCCTAGGGCCACGGGAGAATATGATTCTCGGCCACGAAGCCTGCGGGGTGGTTGTGGAAGTCGGTGAAGACGTCAAGGACTTTAAACCGGGTGACCGGGTACTCGTTCCGGCGATCACGCCAAACTGGTCTGACGTTTACTCCCAAGCTGGCTACGCCACTGATTCCGACGGGATGCTGGGCGGCTGGAAGTTCTCTAATATCAAGGACGGGGTCTTCGCCACTCGTTTCCACGTTAACGACGCCGACGGGAACCTGGCTCACCTACCGGATGAAATTGACCCGGCCGAGGCCTGCATGCTTTCCGACATGATCCCAACTGGCCTCCACGCTTCCGAAATGGCGGGCGTGACCTTTGGGGATGACGTCGCCGTGATTGGGATCGGCCCGGTTGGCTTGATGGCCCTGCGCGGGGCGGTGCTCCACGGGGCTGGCCGCGTCTTTGCGGTTGGTTCACGGGAAAAGACGGTCGAAGTGGCTAAAAAGTACGGCGCAACCGACATCATTGACTACCACAACGGCCGGATTTCCGACCAAATCCTGGAAGCCACTGGTGGCCAAGGGGTCGACAAGGTCCTGATCGCCGGTGGGAACGCCAAGGACACCTTTGAAGAAGCCGTCCGGATGCTCAAGCCGGGTGGCTCAATCGGGAACGTTAACTACTTAAACGGTCACGACGACGTGGTCTTCAACGCCGGTGACTGGGGCGTTGGGATGGGTCACA
>ERZ773269.2761-NODE-2761-length-12718-cov-9.836690_pt1 | contig 12718 bp, 9 predicted proteins | sample MGYA00511958_ERZ773269 | MGnify/ENA primary metagenome ERZ773269 (study PRJEB29015, sample SAMEA2737761) | human gut metagenome | biome: human gut; feature: human-associated habitat; material: faeces | place: China | collected 2012 ... | reverse complement strand
GCAGGGGGATGCTTCTTCCTACCGGAGGGTGGTGTCTGCCCTGCTGCGCAGCAGTCTGCCGGAAAAAGAGCTGTCGGATGTGCTCTGCGGGAAGATGCCGGAAAACCGGATGTTTTCTGCCCTGCTGGACCCCGAAACGGCGGAAACGGTCTGGAAGGTCTTGCAGAAGTTTGAACAGGACGAGCAGTTCCATCTGCCGGATGCAGGATTCCTTACATTGGCCATCCACTGCACCCTGACCATCCAGCAGCTGCGGGAGGGTGGCGACAAAGGTGCGGCACCCAAGGGGCTGCGCCCGGCGGGTAATCACGCGGCCCGGCTGGTGATGGAACTGAACCGCGCGTTCGGGCTGACCTTGCCGCCGGACGAGGCACAATATCTGGAACTGTATCTATCGGCGTATCTTGGCGCGGAGGAACCGTGGGGCAGCGCACAGGAGATGGAGCTGCGGAATCTGGAAGCGGTGCTCATCCGGGAAGTGGAAAAAGAATTGCAGGTCGATTTATCCGGTTATGCTTCCCTGCGGGATGACCTGTACTGCCACCTGCGCCCCATGCTGCTGCGGGTGGAGCAGAACATCCGCACCGAAAACCCGCTGCTGGATTCGATCCGCACGACCTATCCCGGCTTGTGGAAGGCGACCCGTGCCGCCTGTGATACGGTGCAGCAGCAGTTCGTACTTCCGACTATTTCCGACGATGAAGCGGCCTACCTTGCCATGCACTTCGGCGCGGTGCTGGAGCAGAACGCCATGTTCCGGCTCCGGCTGCGGGTCGTGGTGGCCTGCCCGCTGGGCATGGGTTCCAGCCGCTTTTTGGCTTCCCGGCTGGGCAACGAGTTCCCTTCGTTGCAGGTGGAAGGCTGCTGCTCGGTGCGGGAGCTGAACGCTGAGAAGCTTCACCGGAAGAAGATAGACTTCATCGTATCCACGGTGCCGCTGGAGCTGGAGTATCCGTCGGTCTGTATCAGTCCCTCCCTGTTGGAGCCGGACCGTGCGGTGCTGAAGGATGCCATCACACGGTATCAGCGGAACCATGAAACGACACTGGAAGAACCGCCAAGTGTTCCGGTGCAGAAAGAACGCCGTTCCGGGCTGCGCTACTATGCGAGCCTGACCCGCTCCATGACCAGTCTGCTGGACCATCTGACCATCCAGACCGTCAAGGCACCCGGCAGCCGTCAGGCACTGATCCGGGCGGCATCCCAGATGTTCTGTCCGCAGGAGACGCAGGCCCGGCAGGTGGAGCAGCAGCTCCGCCGCCGTGAAACGCTGGGTGATACCTACATCAAGCCCCTGTATGCACTGCTGCTGCATTGCAGAACGAGTGCCGTACCGGATTGCCGCTTTGGCTATCTTCTGGCGCAACCGCCGGTCTATGAGCCGGGGCGTATCGTGCTGGGGGCACTGGTATTGTTTGCACCGGACAACGGAGACCCGGTCCCGGTAGAGGTGATGCAGAGCGTCAGCGCACAGCTCATCGAGGCTCCGCAGCTGATGGAGGCTTTGCGCACAGGCCAACAGCAGCAGGCAGCAGACCTGCTGGAACAGAGCTTCAACCAGAGATTCTTTGAAAAAACTGAACAGTGACTTATCGCAACGCCCTTTCCCTGAAAAATGGGAGAGGGCGTTTTGTTATAACAAGATCCCTATTAGAGAACTTTTGAACCAAAAATCATGTATCCCAGAAAGTTGGCGAAAAGCACCAAAAACACGCAGTACAATTTGTTGAAACAACAGCTTGACATGGGCGAGAACTGTTGGTATTATAATGCCAGAGCTTTCGTTTCAACAGTTTCGAGTTTCATAACAACAATCATGAAGGAGGCTGTTGTTCCCATGATCTACACCGTAACATTGAATCCGGCGCTGGACAAGACCGTTGAGATCCCAAACCTTGCGCTGGACACCGTAAACCGCATCACCAAGCTGCGCACCGATCCCGGTGGCAAGGGCATCAACGTCAGCAAGGTGATCGCAAAGCTGGGCGGCACCAGCAAGGCCATCGGCATTCTGGCCGGCAACAGCGGCAGGGCCATTCAGGAAGCACTGGATGCCGAAGGGCTGGCACATCACTTCCGGTTCGTGGCAGGCGAGACCCGCACCAACCTGAAAGTCATCGACCCGGAGAACCACACCAACACCGACATCAATGAACCGGGCATCGAGGTGGACGCACCGGAGCTGACCGCTCTGCTGTATGACCTGCTGAAAGAATTGAAAAAAGGCGACATCGTGGTACTGGCGGGCAGCCTGCCCAAGGGTGCCCCGAAGGATACCTACTTCACGTGGGTGGAATCCTGCAAGAAGGCCGGTGCAAAGGTCTTTCTGGACGCAGACGGCGAGCTACTGGCTGAGGGCCTGAAGGCTGCGCCCTATCTGGTCAAACCCAACAACGATGAACTTTCCCGCATGGTGGGCAGAAAGCTGAATACGCTGGATGAACTGGCCGATGCCGGGCAGTCTCTCATCCGCCGGGGCATTGAGCACGTTGTAGTGTCCATGGGCGGCCGCGGTGCACTGTATCTGCACGGCAAGAGCGTCATCTATGCCCCTGCCCTGAAAGTGAAGGTGGGCAGTACCGTCGGCGCAGGCGACAGCGTAGTTGCAGCACTGGCCTATGCCGAAGAACAGGGTCTGAGCGAAGAAAACACCGTTCGACTGTCCATCGCCACCGGTGCAGCAAACGTGATGTGCAGCGGCACTCAGGCCGCCGAGCGCAGCCAGATCGAAGAACTGCTGCCGCTGGTCACATTTCAGCACCTGTAAAACTTCTTGAAAACACAACCATAACTGTTATAATAAAAAGGAGAGTTTCATTATGAAAGTCAAAGCCGTTCGTCTGCACGCTGCCAACGACCTGCGCCTGGATACCTTTGAGCTGCCGGAGATCAAGGATGACGAGATCCTGGTCAAAGTTGTTTCGGACAGCATCTGCATGTCCACCTACAAGTGCGCGATTCTGGGCACCGGTCATAAGCGCGTCCATCCCGACGTTGCCGAGCACCCCGCCATCATGGGCCACGAGTTTGCCGGTGACATCGTCAAGGTGGGCAAGGCACATCAGGACAAGTTCAAGCCCGGCATGAAGTTCACCCTGCAGCCTGCCCTGAACTACAAGGGAACCATGTGGAGCCCCGGTTACTCCTACGAGTTCTTCGGCGGCGATGCTACCTACTGCATCATCCCGGCCGAGGTCATGGAGCTGGGCTGCCTGCTGGAGTACAAGGGCCGCGCTTACTACGAGGCCTCTCTGGCCGAGCCGATGAGCTGCTCCATCGGTGCCTTCAACGCCGCCTATCACACCAAGATGGGCGTGTACCATCACGAGATGGGCATCAAGCAGGGCGGCAAGCTGGCGATTCTGGCCGGTGCAGGCCCCATGGGTCTGGGTGCTCTGACCTACGCACTGCACCGTGATGTGCGCCCCGGCATGGTGGTGGTCACCGATATCAACGAGGATCGTCTGGCCCGTGCGGAGTCCCTCTTCCCCCCGAAGGAGGTCAAGGAGAAGGACGGCATCGACCTGTACTTCGTCAATACCGCCAACATGGCAGACCCCGCTGCCGAGCTGCGGGAGCTGACCGGCGGTACCGGCTTTGATGATGTGTTCTGCTACGCCCCCATCGCGCCGGTGGTGGAGCTGTCCAGTGCTGTGCTGGGTCGTGACGGCTGCCTGAACTTCTTTGCAGGTCCCACCGACAAGCAGTTCAGCGCCAAGATGAACTTCTACGATGTGCACTACAATTCTACCCATGTCATGGGCACCACCGGCGGTAATACCGCCGACATGATCGAGTCGCTGGAACTGACCGCCGCTAAGCGCATCGATCCGGCTGTGATGGTCACCCACATCGGCGGTCTGGACGCCGCTGCCGAGACCACCCTAAACCTGCCCAAGATCCCCGGCGGCAAAAAGCTGATCTACACCCACCTGACCATGCCCCTCACCGCCCTGACCGATCTGCGTGCCAAGGGCGAACAGGACAACGACCCCCGCTATACCGCACTGGCTGACATCGTGGATGCCCACAACGGCCTGTGGTGCCCGGAAGCAGAGGAATATCTGCTGGCAAACTTCAACCCGGAGGACTAAGCGGAACGTGCCATGGGACAGGACAAACGCAGACTGGAGGAATCCCCCATGGAACAACGCCGCAATCAAATCGTGGAGCTGGTGAACCGCAAAGGCAGCATTAGCTTTGCCCAGCTCAAGGAAGCTTTCCCTTCCGTTTCGGAAATGACCCTGCGCACCGACCTGAAAGCACTGGATGAAGCCCGCCGTGTGGTGCGGGTGCATGGCGGTGTCAAGTCGGTGGAGCAGGTGGTAGGCACAGACGACCTGCTGAGCCGCCGTTCCGCCCGCAATGCCGAAGCAAAGCAGATCATTGCCGAAAAAGCCGCTGCTCTGCTGCGCCCCAACACCACCCTGTTTCTGGATTCCGGCAGCACCGCCACAGCAGTGGCCCGGTGCATCCCAGATCAGCCCATGCTCATCTACACCAGCGGCCTGAGCTGCGCCATGGAGCTGGCAAAGCTGGAAAAGCCCCATGTGTCCCTGCCGGGCGGCAGCCTGAACCGGTTCAGCATGAGCGTCTGCGGTGCACAGAGCATCCAGACGATGGAGGGCATCAACTTTGATCTGCTGCTGCTGGGCGTGACCAGTTACAGCCTGGAAACCGGTTTTACCTGCGGCGTGGAGGATGAAGCACGGCTCAAGCAGACCGTGCTCCGCCGCTGTGAGCAGAAAGCCGTGCTGCTGGATTCCTCCAAGATCGGACTGAAAAGCACGTTCCACATCTGCGAGCTGTCCGATATTGATATTGTGATCTCGGACGGAAAGCTGCCCGTAGAATTTTTACAGGCCTGCCGGAACGCAGGCGTAACGGTACTATAAAAGGAGTATTATTATGAAGATCATCCGCGCAAAAGATTATCAGGATATGTCCCGCAAAGCGGCCAACATCATCTCCGCACAGGTCATCATGAAGCCGGACTGTGTACTGGGTCTTGCCACCGGCGGCACCCCGGTGGGCACTTATGCCCAACTGGTGGACTGGTACAACAAAGGCGATTTGGATTTCTCCGAGGTCACTACTGTCAATCTGGATGAGTACCGCGGCCTGCCCAAGGAGCACCCCCAGAGCTACTGGTATTTCATGAATGAGAACCTGTTCAGCAAGGTGAATATCGACCCGGCCAAGACCAACCTGCCGGACGGCACCAATCTGGACACCGCCGCCGAGTGTGCCCGTTACAACGGTATCATCCACAAGCTGGGCGGCATCGACCTGCAGCTGCTGGGCATCGGCCCCAATGGTCATATCGGCTTCAATGAGCCGGGCGAAGCCTTTGAGCTGGAGACCCACTGCATCGACCTTGCACCCACTACCATCGAAGCCAACAAGCGCTTCTTTGACGGCAACGAGGCCCTTGTCCCCAAACAGGCATACACCATGGGCATCAAGACCATCATGCAGGCACGCAAGGTGCTGGTGGTAGCCAACGGTAAAGCCAAGGCACAGGCCGTCAAGGACGCCGTGACCGGCCCTGTGACCCCTGCCTGCCCCGGCAGCATCCTGCAGCTGCATCCGGACTGCATCCTTGTGGCAGACGAGGAAGCACTGAGCCTGCTGTAAACTCCCAAAGCCAACTTCTTCATTTACCATAACTTTGCTTAAGATCCAACCAAAGCACAGAAAGGGCCGGACTCGTTGCACGGGTTCGGCTCTTTCTGTCAGAAATAAGATTTATTTTGCTATCTTACGCAAAGAGCAACTCCCAAAGAGCCGTCATGGAGATGGTGGGTTCGCCTGCGGCGGGATTTACGCTGAAAATATGCTGAAAAGAGGTCACCCCGATCGGTGGCCTCTTTTTTGCTGCCGCGCGCTGTCTGGCTGCGGCAGCGGATAACAGCAATGTCCATTGCGCTTTGTTTTGCCCGGATGCGCACCCGCAGAAAGCTCTCCCTCGTCAAACTGCCCAAAATACGCCCTTAAAAGTTTACTTGACGCAATTCTAAAATCAATATATAATTGGGTCAGAAACTAATCATAGAAAAGGATGATTTCCAATGGCGCGCAGATACGACAGCAAGGAAGCAAAACGGCGGATCCTGACCGCCTGTGTCCGGCTTTTTCTGGAAAAAGGCTACACGAACACCAAGGTGGCAGAAATTTTAAAGGAAGCAGATGTTTCTGCCGGGTCGTTCCAGAATATTTTCCGCACCAAGGACGGTGTGCTGACCGAGCTGATCGGCATGATGTTCAGCAGGCAGTTCGGCGCGGTAAGGCCGCTGGCGGCAAACGCCCCCTCGCCGGTGTACCTCTACGCGGTGGAGACGGCTTTGCAGCTGGCGATGACCGAGCTGAGCGAGAACCTGCGGGATATCTATGTGGAGGCGTACACCTTCCCCGCTACGGCGGAGATCATCCACCGCAGCACCACGGCCGAGCTGCAGGCGGCGTTCAGCGCGTATCTGCCCGGGTGCGCCGAGTGCGATTTCTACGAGATGGAGCTGGGCACGGCTGGCATGATGCGCGGCTACATGGCACGGCGGTGCGACCCCTACTTTACGCTGGAGCGCAAAATACGGCGCTATCTGAGCATGAGCCTGAGTGCGCTGCAGGTCCCCGCGCAGGAGCGCGAGCAGGTCATTGCTTTTGTGGCGGAGATCGATATGCTTGCCGAGGCGCGGAAGGTGGTAGATGCCGTGCTTGCATCGCTGTCCGTGCAGTTTGATCTGAAAGGATAACAAGGTTTGATGACAAGGAGGGAGTAACATGAAAAAATGGCTGATCCGGTGTTTGACGGTGCTGGCAATGGTGTGCCTGATACCGGGGATCGTGTTAAAAGCGGCGGCAGAAACAACCACGGTGCGCTGCAAAAACTGTGAGAGTGTGGAGACACGTGAGATCCTTGGATACAGAAAATATGATTCGAACTCTCATAGGTTTTATGTAGCTGAATGCAAGAACTGCCACAACGATGGCAATGTTTCGTATTTAAAGGTACATACCGGCGGCACCGAAACGCCCACCTGCACCACAGGCAAAACCTGCGAAAAATGCGGCGCGGAATACGGCGAAAAAGACCCAAATAATCATGATTTGGTGCATCACGATGCAAAAGCCCCCAGCTGTACGGAAATCGGCTGGGATGCTTACGATACCTGCTCTCGTTGTGACTATACCACCCGCAAAGAGCTGCCCGCACTGAACCATGATCTGAGGCAGTCCGTGATAACAGCCCCCACCTGTACGGAAACCGGCTGGGCTTACGTTAAGTGCTCCCGCTGCGACTATTACGACACTCCGGTGCTGCCAGCGCTGAAACATGATCTGAGGCAGCGCGTGATAACAGCCCCCACCTGTACGGGAGAGGGCTGGGCGCACGTTGCCTGCTCCCGCTGCGACTATTTTGCCACTCCGTTGCTGTCCGCACTGAATCATGATTTGGAGCAGCACGCAGCAAAAGCCCCCACCTGTACAGAAATCGGCTGGAACGCTTACGAAGCCTGCTCCCGCTGCGACTATACCACCTATGTGGAACTGCCTGCACAGCATGATCTGGAGCAGCACGCAGCAAAAGCCCCCACCTGTACGGAAATCGGCTGGAACGCTTACGAAACCTGTTCCCGCTGTGACCATACCACCTATGCGGAGCTGCCCGCACTGAATCATGATTTGGTGCGTCACGAAGCAAAAGCCCCCACCTGTACGGAAATCGGCTGGGATACTTACGAAGCCTGCTCCCGCTGTGACCATACCACCTATGCGGAGCTGCCCGCGCTGAACCACGATTTGAAGCAGCACGCAGCGCAAGCCCCCACCTGTACGGAAATCGGCTGGAACGCCTACGACACCTGCTCCCGTTGTGACTATACCACCTACGCGGAGCTGCCCGCGCTGAACCATGATCTGGTGAATCACGATGCAAAAGCCCCCACCTGTACGGAACCCGGCTGGAACGCTTACGAAACCTGCTCCCGCTGCAACTATACCACCTATGCAGAGCAGCCCGCGCTGAACCATGATTATCAGGCTGTTACCGTAGAGCCCACCTGTGAAGCAGACGGCTATACCATCTTTACTTGCAGCCGTTGCAAAGACAGCTACACCGCAGACCCGACCGATAAGCTGGGACACCAGTTCGGTGCATGGTCCCCGAACGGAACCGGCTCTCAGAGCGCCAGTTGTCTGCGAGATGGCTGCGCGCACACTGGCAGCACCGATTGCCGGAAGTTTACTTTCCGCACTGCGGAAGGCGAAACGCTGACCTTCTGCCCCGTGTGCGGGCAGGCAGAAAACGCCGCGCAGCTGGAAAAGATCGAAGCCGCAACGGCGTGGGCTATCAGCGGCAGCCTTTCTGCGGAGGATGTGACCGCACGGACGAATGGGGAATACCTGAGTGTGGCCTTTGAAACCGCAGGCAGCCTGACGCAGCCCACCGGTTTGGTCAGGCTCGCGCTGCCCGCCGGATTGCTGGAAGGCAAAAAGCTTGTGCGCATTGCCCCGGACGGCACACAGACGGAGATGCCGTTTGAAACAGAGCGCGGAAAGCTCATCTATACGCTGGATTTTGCAAACAGCGCGCTGCCCGTAATGCTCTTCCGGCTGGTACCCCAGACCGCCGCCCTCTGAATGCTTTTACAGCGCGCAAACGATAAACCATAAAATGCCCGCTCACCGTGGTTTTCCACAGGTGGGCGGGCATTCTTTTGTGCCTTTTGGGGCATAAAAATACCCCCGGAGGATGCAGCGTTTTTTACGCTGTCTACTCGGTGGTCATTTCCATCGTGCTGTCGCTGTTCTGGCCTGTGGTGCAGACCGGCATCAATAACTTCGGCATCTGGATCGCCAACTCTTCCGAGACTTCTCCCATTCTGGCTCCGTTCATCTATGGTACGCTGGAGCGTCTGCTGCTGCCCTTTGGTCTGCACCACATGCTGACCATCCCCATGAACTATACCTCCTTCGGCGGCACCTACACCATCGCCACCGGCGTGAACGCAGGCAGTCAGGTGTTTGGTCAGGACCCGCTGTGGCTGGCATGGGCCAACGACCTGATCAACTTCAAGAAGGCAGGCGACATGGCCGCCTATAACAACCTGCTGGCTACCGTCACTCCCGCCCGCTTCAAGGTTGGTCAGATGATCGGCGCCACCGGTCTGCTGCTGGGCATTGCACTGGCCATGTACCGCCGCGTGGATGCCGACAAGCGCAAGAATTACAAATCCATGTTCATTTCCACCGCGCTGGCTGTGTTCCTCACCGGTGTGACCGAGCCGCTGGAGTTTATGTTCATGTTCTGCGCCATGCCGCTGTACATTGTATACGCCATCCTGCAGGGCTGTGCCTTTGCCATGGCCGGCATCATCCATCTGCGCCTGCACTCCTTCGGCAATCTGGAATTCATCACCCGCATCCCCATGTCCCTGCAGGCCGGTCTGGGCGGCGATATCATCAACTTTGTGCTCTGTGTCGTGGCATTCTTCCTCATCGGCTATTTCGTGGCCTACTTCATGATCGGCAAACTCAATCTGGCTACCCCGGGCCGTCTGGGCAACTACACCGATGACAACGCAAACGATGCCGCAGCTGACACCAAGACCGAGAAGAAGGCCGACAAAAAGGCGGACAACGGTCAGGCCGAGCGTATCATTGCCCTGCTGGGCGGCCGGGAGAACATCGTGCTGGTGGATGCCTGCATGACCCGTCTGCGCGTCACCGTGAAGGACCCCGCCAAGGTGGCCGACCTCGCTGCATGGAAGGCCGAGGGTGCCCTGAGCCTGCTGGTCAAGGGCGACGGCATTCAGGCCGTGTACGGCCCCAAGGCAGACGTTCTGAAATCTGATATTAACGATATTCTGTAAAAAACTATGAAACTGCTGACATTGAACACCCACAGTCTCATCGAACCGGCATATGAGGCCAAGCGGGATGCTTTTGTGGAGTTTATCCGAAAGGAACAGCCGGATGTGTTCGCCCTGCAGGAGGTGAACCAGACCGCCGCTGCGCCGCTGCTGGCGGGTGTCCCGGCAGGGTACTATCCCTGCCCCGGCAATATGGTGCTGCTGAAAGCGGATAACCATGCCGCTGCGGTGGCCCGGATGCTGGAAGAAGCGGGCTGTGCCTACCATTGGAGCTGGCTCCCGGCCAAGATCGGCTACGACAGATACGACGAGGGCATGGCGGTGTTCAGCCGTGCGCCCATCACCGCCGCCGAAAACCTGCTGCTGAGCCAAATCAACGATTACAACAACTGGAAGACCCGCCGGGCGCTGGGCATCTGTGCAGGAGATGTCTGGTATTACGCGGTGCATCTGGGCTGGTGGAAGGACGAGGAAGAGCCCTTTGCCGACCAGTGGAACATTCTGGCGGCGGCAGCCGGTGCAAAACCGCTGGCGTTCCTGCTGGGCGATTTCAACAGTGAAGCCGATGTGCGGGGTGAGGGCTACGACCTCATTCTGCGCAGCGGCTGGCAGGATACCTACCGGCTGGCCCGGCAGCGGGATGACGGCTATACCGTCGTGCAGGCCATTGACGGCTGGCGGGATGCTCCGGACGTGGCTGCCAAAAAACGCATTGACCAGATCTGGTGCTCCCAGGCGGTGCCGGTGCACAGCAGCCGGGTGGTATTCGGCGGAAAACAGGAGCCTCGGGTCTCCGACCATGCGGGCGTTCTGATCGAAGTAGAACGATAAGAAGGGAATCAAGAAACATGCAGAGAAGTGCAGGCATTTTACTGCCCGTCAGCAGTCTGCCGTCCCCCTACGGCATCGGCTGCTTTTCGCAGGAGGCATACGATTTTGTAGACTGGCTGAAGGACGCCGGGCAGACCTACTGGCAGATCCTGCCGCTGGGTGTGACCAGCTACGGCGACAGCCCGTATCAGAGCTTTTCCGCCTTTGCTGGCAACCCCTATTTCATCAGTCTGGATGAGCTGGTCAAAGAGGGTGTGCTCACGGCAGAAGAGTGCAAAAAGGCAAAGTTCGGCCGCAAGGCGGACGATATCGACTACAGCCAGCTCTACAAGGAGCGGGGCCGCCTGCTCCGGCTGGCCTACTCCCGCAGCGACATCGGCCACAATGCGGAGTTTGCGGCCTTCTGTGAACAGAACAAGTGGTGGCTGGATGACTTTGCCCTGTTCATGGCGGTGAAGGATCGCTTTGAGGGCAAGCCGTGGATCGAGTGGGCGGAGGATATCCGCCTGCGCTGGCAGAATGCCATGGACTACTACCGCCGGGAATTGTATTTTGAGGTGGAGCACTACAAATATCTCCAGTTCAAATTCGACCAGCAGTGGCGTGCACTTAAGGCTTACGCCAACGAAAAGGGCATCCGCATCATCGGCGATATCCCCATCTATGTGGCACTGGATTCTGCCGATGCATGGGCGAACCCGCAGATGTTCCAGCTGGATGAGGACAACATTCCCACCGCTGTGGCAGGTGTTCCGCCGGATGGCTTTTCGCCCACCGGCCAGCTCTGGGGCAATCCGCTCTACCGCTGGGAAAAGCACCGGGAAACGGGCTATCAGTGGTGGATCACCCGCTTGTGGTATTGCTTTGAACTGTACGATGTGGTTCGCATCGACCACTTCCGCGGTTTCGACGAGTATTTTTCCATTCCCTACGGCAGTGAAACTGCGGCACCCGGCCATTGGGAAAAAGGCCCTGGCATCGAGCTGTTCCGTGCGGTGGAGCAGGCACTGGGCAAGCGGGAGATCATTGCGGAGGATCTTGGTTATATGAGCGAGACGGTCCGTCAGCTGGTGCGGGACAGCGGTTTCCCCGGCATGAAGGTGCTGGAATTTGCCTTTGACTCCCGCGACACCGGCAGTGCCAGCGACTATCTGCCCCACAACTACCCGGTGAACAGCGTGGCCTATACCGGCACCCACGACAACGAGACGCTGGTATCGTGGTATCAGACTGTCACCGATGCCGAGCGCGCCATGGTGCGGGACTATCTGTACGACTACGCCACCCCGGAGGAGCAGCTCTATAAAAGCATGATCGCACTGATCCTGCGCAGCGCAGCGGCGACCTGCATCGTTCCCATGCAGGACTGGCTGGGGCTGGACAACTCTGCCCGCATCAACAAGCCCTCCACCGTGGGCCAGAACTGGCGCTGGCGGCTGAAAAAGACCCAGCTGAGCAAAAAGCTCCAAAAGGAGATCTGCCAGCTGACCACCCGCTACGGCCGGATGAACTGGGCGTGACAGTGTAGTGTTCTGGACTTGATTTTGGAAAGTTTATTGCAGAATAGTGGCAGAAGTAATACTTATTCAAAAATAAAAACGACAAAGAACAAATAAAAAAGTACAGAATATGAATCGGGACGCGTGACTTTTAATTTTGACAAAAATCAAGGAAGGACTTTGTATAACTTTACAAAACAAGAAAATACGGAGGCAAAAGTTGTTGCAATTTTCGGATTGAAAGAAATAACAGAAAACGCGATACTTTAAGCATCAAAAGGCAAAGACGCTTCGCGAGAGATCGCAAAGCGTCTTTTTTTGTTACCCTGCAAGGCAAGGCGGCTTTGAGGGAGAGATGAAACAGGAAAAGGGGAATGGTATATCCGGCCGTGCACCCCACTTGGCCGGTGATGGCCACCAGCGGCGCACCGTCCGGATAGGAGTGCGCGAGGCGCACCACAAAAAAGCACGAAGCAGCAATGCTTGGTGCTTTTTCTTTTTGACATGTGCCGCGGG
>ERZ773269.2759-NODE-2759-length-12723-cov-19.806047_pt1 | contig 12723 bp, 11 predicted proteins | sample MGYA00511958_ERZ773269 | MGnify/ENA primary metagenome ERZ773269 (study PRJEB29015, sample SAMEA2737761) | human gut metagenome | biome: human gut; feature: human-associated habitat; material: faeces | place: China | collected 2012 ... | reverse complement strand
GCGCGGCGTTCTTGACTTCGAAGATGTTGAGCTGGACCTGCTTGCCGGTCAGCTTCTCGAGCTTGGCGCGGACGCGCTCAGCCTCGGCGCCACGACGACCGATCACGATGCCCGGACGGGCGGTGTGAATGTCGACGCGAACGCGGTCGCGGGTGCGCTCGATGACGATGCGGGACACGCCAGCGCGCTCGAGGTCCTTGCTCATCTCCTTGCGGATCTGATCATCCTCAAGCACGAAGTCGCGGTAGCGTTCGCCGGCCTTGTTGGAGTCGGAGAACCACTTGGAGCGGTGGTTCTCAGTGATGCCCAGACGGTAGCCAAACGGATTGATCTTCTGACCCATCTTTAGCGGGCTCCTTCCTTGTTAGCCACGACGACCGTGATGTGGGAGGTGCGCTTGTTGATGCGAGCAGCGCGGCCCTGGGCACGAGCGCGGAAGCGCTTGAGGGTCACACCTTCGTCAACGTAGGTCTCCTTGATGTACAGGTCGTTCTCGCGGAACGGCTCGCCGGCCTTGTCGGCCTTCACACGAGCGTTGGCGATGGCGCTCTCCAGGGTCTTGCGGACCGGCAGGGCCGCAGCCTGAGGGGCGAACTTCAAAATGGTGACGGCTTCGGTCGCCTTCTTGCCGCGGATGAGGTCGACCATGCGGCGAGCCTTGCGCGGCGTCACGCGGACGTGACGAGCGATTGCTTTAGCTTCCATGTGTCCTTACTCTCCTTTAGCGGCGTGCCTTCTTGTCGTCCTTCACATGACCCTTGAAGGTCTTGGTCGGGGCGAACTCACCGAGCTTGTGGCCAACCATGGATTCGGTGACGAACACCGGAACATGCTTGCGACCATCGTGAACGGCGAAGGTGTGTCCGATGAAATCAGGGGTGATCATCGAACGACGGGACCACGTCTTGATGACGTTCTTGGTGCCCTTCTCGTTCTGCTCGTCGACTTTCTTCTGCAAGTGGGCGTCGACGAAGGGGCCCTTCTTGATGCTACGAGTCATCTTCTCGATACTCCCTTACTTGCGGTTCTTGCCGGACGGACGGCGACGAACAATCATCTTGTTCGAAGCCTTCTTCGGACGACGAGTACGAACCTCGCCCTTGCCCCACGGGGAGACCGGCGGCTTACCACCGCGGGTACGACCGCCGTGCGGGTGGTCGACCGGGTTCATGGACTCACCACGGGTGATCGGACGGCGGCCGATCCAGCGGGCGCGGCCAGCCTTGCCGAGCTGAATGTTGGCGTGGTCCTCGTTGCCGACCTCGCCGACGGTAGCGCGGCAGCGCGCGTCGACGTTGCGGATTTCGCCGGACGGCATACGCAGCTGAGCGTAGGCGCCATCCTTGGCGACGAGCTGAACGGCAGCACCAGCGGAACGAGCGATCTTAGCGCCGCCCAGCGGGCGGAGCTCGATGGCATGAACCACGGTACCGGTCGGGATGTTCTTCAGCGGCAGGTTGTTGCCCGGCTTGATATCAGCCTGAGCACCGGTCTCGATGACGTCGCCCTGCTTGATGCCCTTCGGCGCGATGATGTAGCGCTTCTCGCCATCTGCGAAGTGCAGGAGGGCGATACGGGCGGAGCGGTTCGGATCGTACTCGATCTCGGCAACCTTGGCGGGCACGCCGTCCTTGTCCCAACGCTTGAAATCGATGAGACGGTACTGACGCTTGTGGCCGCCGCCGCGATGACGGGAGGTGATACGGCCGTAAGAGTTACGACCGCCGGTCTTGGACTTCTTGCGAACCAGCGACTTCTCAGGCGTAGAACGAGTCAGCTCGGAGAAATCCGAGACGGACGCGTTGCGGCGGCCTGCGGTCGTCGGCTTATAAACGCGGATAGCCATAATGTAGTTCTTCCTTTAACTTTTCTCGGCTAACCTTCAGTTACCAAAGATGTCGATCGTCTGGCCCTCGGCGACGGTCACGATCGCACGCTTCTGGGAAGCGCGCTGGCCGAAACCGGTGCGAGTGCGCTGCTTCTTACCAGCGCGGTTGAGGGTGTTGACGTTCGTCACCTTGACCTTGAAGATCTCTTCGATTGCCTGCTTGATCTGCACCTTGTTCGCATCCGGAGCCACCACGAAGGTGTACTGGCCACGGTCGGAAGCGGCGTAGCTCTTCTCGGAGACGACGGGCTTAAGAATCACGTCGTGAGCGGGCTTGTGAATAGCGACCATCTAAATCAGGCCTCCTTCGGCTCGGTCTTGGCAGCCACGAAAGCCTCGAAGGCTTCCTTGGTGAAGACCACGTACTGCGAGGTAATCACGTCGTACGTGTTGAGCTGATCGACGAAAATCGGGTGAACGGTCGGGATGTTGCGCACGGAGAGCCACTCGTTGATGTTGTCGCGAGTGAAGACGACCGTGGTGAACTTGTCCGCGGTGATCGGGGCCAGAGCGGCGACAGCGGCCTTGGTGGACGGCTCGGTGATACCGAACTCCACCACGGCAACGCGACCGGCGTTGGCGCGATCGGACAGGGCGTAGCGCAGAGCTGCGGCCTTCATCTTCTTGGGGGTGCGCTGAGAGTAGTCACGCGGCTGCGGGCCGAACACGGTGCCGCCGTGGTACCACTGCGGTGCACGGATGGAGCCCTGACGAGCACGACCGGTGCCCTTCTGCTTCCACGGCTTCTTGCCGCCGCCGGAAACCATGCCACGAGTCTTGGTGGCGTGGGTGCCCTGACGAGCAGCAGCGAGCTGAGCGGTGACAACCTGGTGGATCAGCGGGATGTGAGCCTGGACATCCTCGGCGGAAACGCCGAAGAGAGCCTCAGGAGCTTCAACGGTGCCGGTGGCCTGGCCCTTGGCGTCGGTGACGTTCAGAGTAACGTTTGCCATGGTTTATCAGGCTCCCTTCACAGCCGAGCGGACGAGAACGATGCCGCCCTTGGGGCCAGGAATGGCGCCCTTGATGGCGAGGATGCCGTTCTCGACATCAGCGGAGACGACGGTCAGGTTCTGGGTAGTGGCGGTCACATGACCCATGCGGCCGGCCATACGCTTGCCCTTGAGAATACGGCTCGGAGTGGCGCATGCGCCCACAGAACCGGGACGGCGCTCGTTCTTGTGAGAACCGTGAGTACGGCGGTAGGACTTGAAGCCCCAACGCTTGATGGTACCGGCGAAGCCCTTACCCTTGGTGGTGCCGGTCACGTCGACCTCAGCACCCTCTTCGAACAGGTCAGCGGCCAGTTCCTGGCCGGCCTCGAACTGATCGACGTCGTCGGTGCGCACCTCGACGAGGTGGCGACGCGGGGTGACACCGGCCTTGGCAAAGTGGCCAGCCAGCGGCTTGGTCACCTTGGTGGGATCGATGGCGCCGTAGCCGAGCTGGACAGCCTTGTAGCCGTCAGATTCCTCGGTCTTCACGGCGGTCACCACGTTGGTGGACACGTCGACAAGAGTGACGGGCACGAAGAAGCCGTTCTCGTCCCACACCTGGGACATGCCGAGCTTCTTGCCCAGCAGAGCCTTGCGATTAGACATAATGCTTCCTCCTCCCTTACAGCTTGATTTCGATGTTGACGTCCGCAGGCAGATCGATGTGCATCAGGGAGTCCACGGCCTTGGGGGTCGGGTCCACGATGTCGATGAGGCGCTTGTGAGTGCGCATCTCGAAGTGCTCGCGAGAATCCTTGTACTTGTGAGGAGAACGGATAACGACGAACACGTTCTTCTCGGTCGGGAGCGGAACCGGGCCAACCACAGTTGCGCCCGCGTTCGTCACCGTTTCGACGATCTTCTTCGCCGATTGGTCGATGACCTCATGGTCATAGGACTTAAGCCTGATGCGGATTTTCTGTCCCGCCATTGCCGTCCGCCCTTTCTAGCGATGTTCGTTGTACTGTTTACCAACCTGCTTCTAGGGCACCGGCGCGCATGGCCTCCCTTGGACATACGTCCTCTGGCGGTCATCCGACATCAGTGCGCGGTTTCCGGCTGTCACTTCACTTGAAGTGGCTCCCGGCCCGCGCTCGCTTTTTTAATTCCAATTTGCGAGCCCAAATCAGGCAACTTGTTTATTCAAGCATTGAGGTGGGACAGTGGAGTTCGCGCGTGTCGCGCTCATGCCGTTCGTATTACCTCGCGGCATAGCCGCTCGGCGTCTGTTCGATTGTCGCAATGCAGGTCTCGCATCTTTCTTATTGAGAACCATTCGCTGCGATATCATGACAGATATGACTTCCCGCCGCAAGACTCTTAAACGCGATTGGTTCGACAACCAACCTGGCGCATGGGTAATGGTTATGCTGCCCGCTGTGGCTGGCTTCTTTATCGGCGGGACTAATCTTGATACGCTTTGGCTATTGGCGACGTGGGCCGTGTGCTATTGCGTGCAGTTCAGCGCCGCGCACTGGTTCAAAGCACACTTTTCACGCCGTTATCTGCCGCCGATGCTCACTTATGCCGTAGCGCTCATCGTCATCGGCTTGCCATTCCTGATTACGCATACCGGCATACTGCGTTGGGCTCCCTTATATATAGTGCTGGTTGCGCTGTCGATGCTGTCCTCGTGGCTGAGGAAGGAGCGCTCGCTGTGGGGCAATGCCGTGTCGGTGATTGCCGCGTCGGCCATGGCCACGGTGATCGCGTCGTTTGGCAGCACTGTTGAGACGGCATGTGTTATGCCCATCAACGCAGCACATGCCTCGTGCGCAGCCGCTGATGTCACCGCCGCACGCGCCGCGATTCGGAATATGCCAGATTTGAGCCAGATATTCGACCTTCACGCCTGGTGGCCCGCGGGTTCATTGCCCGTGAGCGGGCTGATTGCCACCGTGCTGTTTGCGCTGACGCAGTATGGGTCGGTTTTGGTGGTCAAAACCATGATCCGGGAACGCGGGAAGCGTTCGTACGTGGCGGCTTCGTGGGTATGGCATGTGGCGCTATTGCTGCTAGCCGCCGTGCCGGCTGGACGCAGCCCGTATCTGATTGCGATGACTGTGCTGCTGTTGGCCCGCGCCGTTGCGTTGCCGGTGGTTACACGGCGCACAACCTTGAAGCCCGTGGTGACCGGCATTACCGAGGCGTTTGCCAGCTTTATTGCTTTTGGCTGCATAATTGCGGCGATTTAGCGACGCTTCAGCGATTCCATGGGGAGGTAATTACCTCATGGGGCGGTAATTGGCCCATGGGGCGGACGGTAAAATTTTACCTTCCGCAGAATAGAGCCGTTTTCGTACACCGCCCCATGGGGGTTTTCACCGCCCCATGGGCAAGTTACCGCCCCATGAGTGGGTTACCACCCCATGGAGGTGTACCTGCTGGCTGAGGGAGCACCACATATGCAAAGGAGCCCGGCCCCTGTAATGGGGTCGGGCTCCTTGTGTCGCGCTATGCAGCCACTAAGCTGCAACACCGCGGTTGGTGGCTACTGATGGTGCCACCAACCACAAACCGCCTGCAATCAACGCTCGGAGGCTTCCTCAGTGGCGGCCTCACCCTCGCGCTCGATGCGCAGCTTGTGGCCTTCCGCCTGGGAGACACCGTAGTAAGCACCGACGGCGATGTCCTTCATGTCGTTGATCAGCGGGATGCGCGGGTTGGCCGGGGTACACTGGTCCTCGTAGGCGCGCATGCCGATCTGATCGAGCACGGACCAGAAGTAGTCCTCGTCCACACCGCAATCCTGGAAGCTCTTGTTCATGCCGAGCTTGTTGTCACGGTAGTCCTCGACGGCCTTGGCCAGGTTCTCAACGCCCTCTTCCGGAGTCTTGCCCGGGTTCACGCCAAGGTTCTTGGCGATCTCCTGGTAACGTTCCGGAGCGATGTACTTGTTGTACTTCGGCCAGCTGGTCGGTTCCTCCGGAATGGAGCCGTTGTAGCGGATGACGTACGGCAGCAGGATGGAGTTGGTACGACCATGGGCAACGTGGCACAGGGCACCGATGGTGTGGGCCATGCCGTGGCACATGCCGAGGAATGCTGAGCCGAATGCCATGCCGGCCATGGTGGCGGCGTTGTGCATCTTCTCCTGGGCCTTGATCTTGTCTTCACCCGGCTCGCCGTTGACGGACTCGGCGAGGTTGTCCCAAATCAACTTGGCCGCGTGCAACGCCATGCCATCGGTGAAATCGTTGGCATAGACGGAGACGTAAGCCTCGAAGGAGTGGGTCAGGGCGTCGAAGCCAGCATCGGATGCGAGCTTGCGCGGCTGGGTACGCGCCAGCACCGGATCGACGATGGCGACGGACGGGGTCAGCGCGTAATCGGTGATCGGGTACTTGTAGCCGGTCTTGTGATCGGTGATCACAGCGAACGGCGTGACTTCGGAACCGGTGCCGGAAGAGGTCGGGATGCACACGAGCTTGGCCTTCTTGCCCAGCGGCGGGATCTTGAAGGCGCGCTTACGGATATCGAAGAACTTCTCGCGCACGTCGGAGAAGGCGATTTCCGGGTGCTCGTAGAGCAGCCACATAATCTTGGAGGCATCCATCGGGGAGCCGCCGCCAACCGCGATGATCGTGTCCGGCTCGAACTCCTCGCGCATCATCTCAGCGCCCTTTTCGACGGTCTCGACGGAGGGCTCCGGCTCGACGTAGTCGATGATGCGGAAGGTCACACGGTTGGAGCGGGCGCGCAGCTGGTCGATGATCTTGTCAACAATGCCGAGCTGCTCCATGACCTTATCGCACACGATGACGGCCTTCTCGATGCCGTACATGTCGCGCAGGTACTTGATGGCGTTCGGCTCGAAGTAGGTCTTGGCCGGGATCTTGAACCACTGCATGTTGTTGTTCCTCCGAGCAATGCGCTTGATGTTAACGAGATTCACGGCCTGCACGTTGCCGGACACCGAGTTGCCGCCGTAGGAGCCGCAGCCCAGGGTCAGCGACGGGGCGATGGCGTTGTAGATGTCGCCGATGCCGCCAAGGGAGGAAGGCTGGTTCCAGATGATGCGGCAGGCGTGCATACGGACGCCGTACTCACGCACGAGCTCCTGGTTGTTGGTGTGGATGGCGGCGGTGTGGCCGGCACCCAGCTTGAGCATCTTCTCGCACATCTCGAAGGCCTGCTCCTTGTTGTCGGCCTTGAGCACGGCCTGCACCGGAGCGAGCTTCTCGTGGGTCAGAGGCTCGTCGTCGGAGACTTCCTTGCACTCGGCGGCCAGAATGGTGGCGTCGGACGGAATCTCGAAGCCAGCAGCCTTGGCGATGAACTGCGGGGACTTGCCTGGCACCGCGGAGTTCAGCACGGGCTTGACGCCGGAACCGGCAGTGCAGCCGAACATGTACTGTTCCAGCTTGGCCTTCTCTTCGGCGTTGACGAAGTAGGCCTTACGGACCTTGAGCTCCTTGATGAGCTGGTCGTAGACGTCCTTGTGGGCGATGATGGCCTGCTCGGTGGCGCAGATCATGCCGTAATCGAAGTGCTTGGAGAGCACCAGATCGTTGGCGGCGCGCACGATGTCAACATCGGTGTCAACGTAGGCCGGGGCGTTGCCGGCACCCACGCCGAGGGCGGGCTTGCCGGAGGAGTAAGCGGCCTTGACCATGCCCGGACCACCGGTGGCGAGGATCGTGGCCACGCCCGGATGCTTCATCAGGGCGCCTGTGGCCTGGATGGACGGGTGCTCGATCCACTGGATACAGTTCTCGGGAGCACCGGCTTCGATGGCGGCGTCGCGCACAATCTTGGCGGCCTCGACGGAGCACTTCTGCGCGCCGGGGTGGAAGCCGAAGACGATCGGGCAACGGGTCTTCAGGGCGATGAGGGACTTGAAGATGGCGGTGGAGGTCGGGTTGGTGACCGGGGTGACGCCGGCTACCACGCCGACGGGCTCGGCGACCTCATCGATGCCCATCACATCGTCTTCGCGGATGATGCCGACGGTCTTCTGGCCGGCCAAGTAGTTGGTGACGTGCTCGCAGGCGAAGATGTTCTTGGTGGCCTTGTCTTCCACGAGACCACGGCCGGTCTCGTCGACAGCCATCTTGGCGAGAACGAGGTGCTTGTTCAGAGCGGCGATGGAGGCCTTGGCGACGATACGATCAACTTGCTTCTGGTCGAGGTTCTCGAATTCGACGAGAGCCTTCTTGGCGCGGGCAACCAGCGCGTCAACTTCGGCCTCAGCTGCGGCCTGCTTCTCTTCTGGAGTCGGCTTGGTAGCTTCGACCTTCTTCTTTGCTTCTGCCACTTGGGGTCCTCCTCGATCTTCTTGGGGTATATGGCAAAGTTCTGGGCCATCGCCTCGTCACCTCAGTTGCACCAGCGGGATACCGCCTCAGTAACCGAAAATGACCGGTGATGCGTTGTCACATTGCATATGTGACCTGAGGCACAATATACTGAACGGTCCGGCGCGATGCATACGCACAAAATCGACGGCGTTTCACGTGCGATATTGAACAGTTTTTGTTACGAGTTGTGCGAAATATCGAACAAATCCTCACTCTATCCGGCGATTTGGTACTTTTTGTTCACTTTTTACCGAAAATCACATGCCTGCAAACAACACAATCCGAGAACTTTTTTAAAGTAAGTTTTCAAAAGCAATCATTTTCTCCACATTTCTAGAAAGTTGGTTTAAAAAAGTACCCAAAATCGCCTACAAATATACGATTGTTGCCTCATAACCTCCGCGTCGAGGCACATGAAAGCCACTTTCATAAAGTAAACTTGCATATATCTCATCGCACAAAGGGGTAAACATGAGGGCAATGCCATCGACCGCAGTGAAAGCGCACAACCGCAGTGCCATGGCCCAGTATCTGTATGGCCATAGCCATGTCACCAAGCAGGAACTGGAACGCGAACTCGGCCTCAGCCTGCCCACCATCACCCAAAATCTGCACGCACTAGAAGATGACGGACTCATCCGCAAAGGCGAACTGCAGGATTCCACCGGCGGGCGCAAGGCGCAAAATTATGAGTTCAATCCCGATCATCGCACTGCCATCGGGGTAGTGATGCGGTCCAACGAACTGCGCCTGTGCGCGATTAACCTGTACGGCAACGTCATCGAAAAACGCAACGATGCCCTGCCTTACCGCAACACCAACGTTTACTACCAGCGTATCGGCGGCATCATCAACAACTTCGCCGCCGACGTCGAAAAGAAGCACGGCAAGGTGCTCGGCGTCTCGTTCGCCATCCAAGGCATCCTCTCCCCCGACGCCACCACCATCATCTTCGGCACCATTATGGGCAACACTGGGCTCACGCTCGAAACCATCAGCCAATCGGTCCATTACCCGTGCATGATGATCCACGATTCCGATGCCTCAGCCATGGCCGAACTCTGGTTCGACTCCACGCTCACCGATGCGGTGTGCGTCTATCTGGAGCGACGCCCGGGCGGCGCGGTGATCGCGGGGGGCAAACTGTATCAAGGCCCGAACCAGTGCAACGGCGCCATCGAACACATGACGCTGGTGCCGGGCGGCCGCGAATGCTACTGCGGCCAGCGCGGTTGCATGGACACCTACTGCTCGCCGGAGACCTTGCCCGAGGATTACGAAAGCATTCCCGGCTTCTTCAGCGTGCTTGAGCAGGGCGAACGGCATCATCGCGAGCGCATGGATGAGTGGCTGGATTACGTGGCGCAGGCCATCGTCAACGCGCGATCCATCATCGCGGGCGACGTGATTGTCGGCGGTGAAGCAGCCCAGCATCTTGAAGACAGCGACATCGAGGATCTGAAGACGCGCGTCATCGCACGCAGCCCGTTCGGCACCGACCATTTCAATCTGCGCAAGAGCTACTGCGCCGAAGATCAGAACATCATCGGTGCCGCGTTGCGGTTCGCCGAGAATTATCTCGACGGCATCTGCGGTGCTGCGGAACGCGGCAGGAAATCAAGGGCTTCCACCAAAAGTGACAACACGTCTACAATGGAGGTATGAAAAACCCACCGTTGCATCGTTACGCCACTCGCCCAGGGCTGTACTTCACTGACGACGGTGGGGCTGACGTCGTTGTTCGTTCCGAAACTGCCGATCAGGTTTGGCTATGCGTACTGGAGCCCATTGATGAGCCCAGCGCTTTCTTCCAAGACGCCATCCGCCTGTTCGAGGACCCGAATATCTCCTTTATCCAGCAGATTCATGAGTTCCCGGTATGCACACGCATTATCGAACATTTGTATCTGCGCGAGACCTTGTTCCGCATGACCGGGCCGAACTACGGCCTGTGGTACGTGCACCTGCCCAAAGCATGGGACGGCATGCGTTATGGCTACCGCGTGGACGGCGCATGGGACCCGAAACACGGCGTGCGCTTCAATCCATACAAATTCCTGCTTGACCCGTATGGCAAGGGCATCGACGGCTCCATGGAGCTCACCCCCGCCGCCTTCTCCTATGAATGCGATGTCGTGGACCGCAAGGTAATCGGCTCGGCATACGGTGCCATGAGCACCGTAGACTCGCTCGGCCATATGCCGGTGTCCGTGGCCATCGACGATCGCGATACCCATAAGCATGAGGGCGACCCGCAGCACCCGCATGTGCCGTGGCGCAAAACCGTCATCTATGAGATGCACGTCAAAGGCTTCACCGCCAACGCACCGTGGCTGCCCGAATCATTGCGCGGCACGTACGCCGGACTCGCACACCCCACCACGCTCGCCTATCTGCAGGGTCTAGGCATCACATCCATCGAACTGCTGCCGATTATGGCCAAGCAGGACGAGCTCTTCCTGCAAGAACACGGCCGCAAGAACTACTGGGGCTACTCCACCCTCAGCTACTTCGCCCCCGAACCCTCCTACGCCACTAAAGCCGCCCAGGAGAAGGGCGCGGCCGCCGTGCGCCAAGAAGTCATAGACATGGTGCGCGCACTGCACGAGGCCGGCTTCGAAGTCATCATGGACGTGGTCTACAACCACACATGCGAAGGCGGCGTCGAAGGCCCGACGGTCTGCTGGCGCGGCCTCGACGACCTGGCCTACTATCGCCATCAAAAATCCAATACCGGCCGACTCGAAGACACCACCGGTTGCGGCAATACGCTGGACTTCACCAACACGCATGTGGTCACCTTTGCCATCGACTCATTACGATACTGGGCCAAGCGTATCGGCATAGACGGTTTCCGCTTCGACCTTGGCGTCACGCTGGCCCGCCTGGAAGGCGAATTCACCCATCATCACCCGTTCCTCTACGCCCTGCGTTCCGATCTGCTGCTGGGCAACCTGAAGCTCATTATGGAGCCGTGGGATCTGGGCAACCTCGGCTGGCGCACCGGCCAATTCTCCGTGCCGTTCGCCGAATGGAATGACCGCTTCCGCGACACGGCCCGCACCTTCTGGCTTGAGGATGTGGACGGCGGCTCCGATTTCGGGCGTATCAGTTTGCAGGAGATGGCCACGCGACTCTGCGGCTCGGCCGATCTGTTCGCCACCGAACCAGGGCGTGGCGCTCCGGCCTCCATCAATTTCGTGTCCTGCCACGACGGTTTCACGCTGACGGACCTCACCAGATACCGCTCCAAGCACAATGAAGCCAACGGCGAAAACAATAATGATGGCTCGTCGGTGAACCATTCCGCCAATTTCGGCGTCGAAGGCGTCACCGATGATCCAGACGTCATTGCGGCACGCGAACAGGCGGCCATGAACATGATCGGCATGCTGCTGCTCTCGCTGGGTACGCCGATGATGCTCGCCGGCGACGAATTCCGCAACACGCAGGACGGCAACAACAACGCCTACTGCCAAGACAACGACATCACGTGGCTGAAGTGGGATTGGATGTATTCCACCAACAAGACGCGCGAAATGCGCCGCTTGGAAACCGTGTCTCGACTGGTGGCGCTACGTAAATCACTGGACCTGTATCACCACGAGGACTTCTTCACCCGACTGACCCAGCTCGGCCTACTCAAGCCCTCAAGCCGCGTGCAGTGGTTCCTGCCCGACGGCACCACGCCGATGGAGCGTGACTGGTTCGATCTGGGCGTACGTAGCTTCACCATGCGATTGCTGTCCAACAGTGAGGTGGACGTGTGCATTGTGGTCAACGGCACCGCTGACGACCGCACATTCCGCCTGCCGCCAGACACTCACTGGACGCCTAAATGGTGCTCGGCCGAAATCAACGGCCGTCGAGCCGGGCATGGCACTCAGGTCGAGGAATGCGATTTGAACGGTGACACCACCGTCTGGACGCAGCATGTACCGGACGCCAGCGAGACAGTACTCAAGATGGTCAAAGAAGTGGCCATGCAGCGTACGGAATCCTCGACTGAGAATGAAGCGGATACCATCAAATTCGCGATGCCAGTAACAGATCACGCCGCAAACGGCACCTCGTCCGCGCCTCGGGATGAGGTATCAGCTGATATGCCCGATGCCCCTGTGGATGATACACCGGACACTCCCGTCGACGACAATGTCTGGACCATGCCGGCGCTGAGCATCACGCTGATGAAGCAGGTGTGAGTCACACTCAAGACAGCGCGACACAAACACAAAGGCTCTCCGCGGAATTCCGCGGAGAGCCTTTGTATGCTCGGTACAGGACAAGCGAAATTAACGCTTGGAGAACTGCGGGGCGCGACGTGCCTTGTGCAGACCAGCCTTCTTGCGCTCCACGACGCGAGCGTCGCGGGTCAGGAAGCCAGCCTTCTTCAGGGCGGCGCGGTTGGCATCACGATCGATGGCGTTCAGAGCGCGGGCAACGCCGAGGCGGATGGCGCCGGCCTGGCCGGTGGTGCCGCCGCCGTCAACGAGGACGATAGCGTCGAACTTGCCTTCGAGCTTGAGCAGAACGATCGGGG
>ERZ773269.2751-NODE-2751-length-12805-cov-12.535294_pt1 | contig 12805 bp, 8 predicted proteins | sample MGYA00511958_ERZ773269 | MGnify/ENA primary metagenome ERZ773269 (study PRJEB29015, sample SAMEA2737761) | human gut metagenome | biome: human gut; feature: human-associated habitat; material: faeces | place: China | collected 2012 ... | reverse complement strand
CAAGCAGCAGATTTCAATATTGAGCGTGCTGAACGTGGTATCATCTATGTAGATGAGATTGACAAAATTGCGAAGAAAAGCGAAAATGTCTCTATTACTCGCGATGTGTCTGGTGAAGGCGTTCAGCAAGCGCTTCTAAAAATCATTGAAGGAACTGTTGCCAGCGTACCTCCGCAAGGCGGCCGCAAGCACCCTCAACAAGAAATGATTCAAGTAGATACGAAAAATATCCTCTTTATCGTTGGAGGAGCTTTCGACGGTATCGAAGAAATTGTTAAACAACGTCTAGGCGAAAAAATTATCGGTTTTGGTCAAAATAATAAAGCCATTGATGAAACTGGTTCTTATATGCAAGAAATCATCTCTGAAGATATTCAAAAATTTGGCTTGATTCCGGAATTGATTGGTCGTTTGCCTGTGTTTGCAGCGCTTGAGCCTTTGACAGTTGATGATTTGGTGCGAATCCTGCGCGAACCAAAGAATGCTTTAGTGAAGCAATATCAGACTCTCCTTTCTTATGACGATGTTAAACTAGAGTTTGATGATGATGCTCTTCAGGAAATTGCTAACAAGGCCATTGAACGCAAGACAGGTGCGCGTGGATTACGTTCAATCATCGAGGAAACTATGATGGATGTCATGTTTGAAGTTCCAAGTCAAGAAAATGTGAAGCTGGTACGGATCACCAAGGAAGCAGTTGACGGAACGGATAAGCCGATTTTAGAAACAGCATAAAGAGGTGTGCAATGGAAATTAACACACACAATGCAGAAATTTTGCTAAGTGCAGCAAATAAATCTCATTATCCGCAAGATGAGATTCCTGAAATTGCCCTTGCTGGACGATCAAATGTTGGTAAATCTTCCTTTATCAATACATTGTTAAATCGAAAAAATCTAGCTCGAACTTCTGGCAAGCCAGGAAAAACGCAATTGCTGAATTTCTTCAATATTGATGACAAACTTCGTTTTGTGGATGTCCCAGGATATGGCTATGCTAAAGTTTCTAAGACAGAACGAGCGAAGTGGGGCAAGATGATCGAGGAATATCTTACGAGCAGGGAAAATCTCAGAGCAGTTGTCAGTCTAGTGGATTTTCGGCATGAGCCAAGTGCAGACGATGTACAAATGTACGAATTTCTCAAATATTATGAAATACCAGTCATTGTCGTAGCCACGAAAGCTGATAAAATTCCACGCGGCAAATGGAACAAGAACGAATCAGTCATTAAGAAAAAGTTGGATTTTGATAAAAATGATGATTTTATTGTTTTTTCATCTGTCAATAAAGATGGTTTAGATGCAGCTTGGGATGCGATTTTGGAAAAAATTTAGAGTTGAAGAAAAACTGAGAATCATTTTCTCGGTTTTTTATAATGAATCTGTCACCAAATTGTAACTAAGGGCTGGGAATTTTATGTTATAATCAAAATATATTATACTGGAGAATAAGCTATGAGAAAGAAAAAATTGAAAAAAAGAATTTTAACAGTTCTAGCTTTGGCAGTCGCCGCTTTATTGGTTAGTGCAGTTTTGTCCAAGCAAGTTCACCCAGCTAGTGCCAATGATGAGGCTTATCAACGTCCGTTAACTCAAACAGAGGTGTTCATTTCACAAATTGGTGAAACGGCTCGTCAATTAGGACAAGAGAATGATTTGTATGCTTCAGTTATGATTGCACAAGCCATTCTGGAAAGCCATTCTGGACGTTCTGCTTTATCAGCCGCTCCTCATCATAATTTATTTGGCATCAAAGGACAGTATGCTGGTCAGTCAGCCACAATGGCTACACTAGAAGATGACGGGCAAGGAAATACTTATAATGTCAATGCAGAATTTAGATCCTATCCAAGTTATTTTGAATCTTTACAAGACTATGTGGCGATTTTAAAACATAGCCGCTACACTTATGCTTGGAAGAGTAATACGACCAGCTATATGAATGCGACTGCTGCTTTAACAGGTGTCTATGCAACGGATACAAGCTATAATGTTAAGTTGAATAATTTGATTCAACAATATAATTTGACACAATACGATGTACCAAATGTGCAAGCAACCAATGTTGCAACGACTAACAAAGTCTACAATCCTTATCGCCAACAATACACAACACAAGAAGTGTTAGATTTGGATGTTGCTTGGGCAAATCGTCATCAATAATATTTTATTTGAAAGAAATTTAGTAGGAGAGAACGAAATCGTTCTTCTCCTTTTTATTTGGAATTCATTTAACAAAAATTCTCCTATAAAAATAATTGTATTCGCTAACAAATCGCGGAGAAGGCTAGATTATGATAAACTAGAACTAGTTTTGTATAAGAAAAGAGATTTCATGAAAGATTTATTGAAATATTTTAAGGGTTATATCAAAGAATCCTTGTTGGGGCCACTTTTTAAATTATTAGAAGCTAGTTTTGAACTATTGGTGCCAATTTTGGTTGCAACAATTGTAGACCAAACAATCCCTAAAAAAGATAGTGCGCATCTTTATACCATGGTCTTTTTACTAGTTGTCCTAGCATCGTTTGGTGTTGTTGTGGCGATTATTGCTCAATATTATTCCTCAAAAGCAGCGGTAGGATTTACACGTCAATTAACTAAAGATTTATATCAAAAAATAATGCGTTTGCCAAAAGCTAGTCGAGATAACTTGACGACATCTAGTCTGGTCACTCGTTTAACAAGTGATACTTATCAAATTCAGACCGGTATCAACCAATTTCTTCGTCTTTTTTTGCGCGCGCCGATTATTGTTTTTGGCTCGATTGTTATGGCATTTTTGATTAGTCCAAGTATTACACTGTGGTTCTTACTCATGGTTGTCATCCTAACGGGTATTATCTATATCATGTCACGCTTGGTAAATCCGCTGTACGCTAAAATTCGCCAGATTACAGATAAAATTGTCAATATGACACGCCAACAACTGCAAGGTATGCGCGTTATCCGTGCCTTTGGGCAAACAAATAAAGAAATTCATGAGTTTAGAGATACCAATGAAATTTATAAGACCTGGCAGATAAAAACAGGAGTTTGGTCGAGCTTGATTAGCCCGTTGACTTTTTTAGTGGTAAATAGCACATTGGTCATGGTTATTTGGCATGGGAATCTAGCGATTGGACAGGATTTGCTGACGCAAGGGAAATTAGTTGCTTTAGTCAATTACCTTTTGCAAATTTTAATAGAATTGTTGAAATTAGCTATGCTCGTCACCTCTTTGAATCAAAGTTACATCAGCGCTGGACGAATCCAAGAGGTTTTTGAACAGGAAGAGGAAGATGTGTTATCAGAACTGCCAATACGGCATTCTGTTGGTGCTCAGTCTATTTCTGCTGAAAATGTTACCTTTACCTATCCACAAGCTGCTAGTCCAGCCTTGGAAAATATTTCGTTTGACGTACTATCTGGTCAGACTTTGGGAGTGATTGGCGGAACAGGCTCAGGAAAATCAACCTTGGTGCAGCTCTTAGCGCATTTGTATACGATTGATACTGGTCAGTTGGCTATTTTTAAAAATAATCGAAGTCCTCGAAATCTGAAAGAATGGCGCACTTGGATGAGCTTGGTACCGCAAAAAGCAGAATTGTTCTGTGGAACGATTCGCTCAAATTTGTCGCTGGGACTGGAAGACGAGGTGACGGATGAACAACTTTGGTGGGCTCTTGATATTGCGCAAGCTAGTGACTTTGTACAGGAAAAAGAAGGTCAGCTAGATGCAGTAGTAGAAGCTTTTGGTCGGAATTTTTCCGGTGGTCAACGACAACGGTTGACGATTGCGCGCGCTATTTTACAAAAAGCACCTTTTCTGGTGCTGGATGATTCTACTTCGGCACTTGATTATTTAACAGAGGCTAAACTATTGCAAGCTATCAAAGAGCAGTTAAAGAACACGAGTTTGATTTTAATTTCACAGCGAACCAATAGCTTGCGTGCAGCTGATCAGATACTTGTCTTGGATAAAGGCCATCAGGTAGCTCTTGGCGCACATGAAGATTTGCTTCAAACGAGTGCTATTTATCGAGAAATTCATCTCTCACAACATAGCAAGGAGGAAAAGCATGAAAATGAGGTATTCTAAAAGTGGTCTGAAACGCCTTGCAAGTGATTTATTGCAGCAGCGCTGGCTTTTCCTACTAGCTACAATTGGAACGATTGTTCAGGTTGCTTTGACCATTTATTTGCCGATTTTGATTGGGAATGCAGTGGATAGTGTTTTACTTTCCGATGCAAGTCAGCATTTGCTTCCAATTCTCTCGAAAATGGGTATGGTGATTGTTGCCAATACAGCGATTCAATGGCTCAATCCTTTAGTCTATAATCAGTTGATTTATAGTTATAGTCAGAAACTTCGGGACGCAGTTATTCAAAAAATTCATCGACTTCCCTTGGCTTATCTTGATCGTCAAGGGAGCGGTGATTTAGTGAGTCGCTTGACGACGGATGTGGAGCAGCTAAATAATGGTTTGCTTATGGTCTTCAATCAGTTTTTTGTAGGCGTGTTGACTATTCTTGTAACGATTGTGACAATGGCAAGGATTGACTTTTTCATGATGATGTTAGTCTTGCTTTTAACTCCCTTATCTATGCTGATTGCACGTTTTATAGCCCGTAAAAGCTACAAGCTGTTTCAAAAACAAACGACGGCACGAGGGCTTCAGACACAGCTCATTGAAGAAAGTCTCTCTCAAGAAGGTTTGATTCAAAGTTTTAATGCTCAAGAGCAATTCATTACGGATTTTACAAAGGGCAATGAGAGCTATGCGGAATATTCTCAAGATGCTATCTTTTATTCCTCTACTGTCAATCCAGCGACTCGCTTCGTGAATGCTCTTATCTATGCGATGATTGTAGGATTTGGTGCAGCTCGTATCATCAACGGCTCTAGCTTTACGGTCGGACAATTAGTGACATTTTTAAATTATGTCAACCAATACACCAAGCCATTCAACGATATTTCGTCTGTCATGGCTGAACTACAAAGCGCCCTTGCCTGTGCAGAGCGCTTGTACATGATTTTAGATGAAAAGGAACTTGTAGAAATTGGAAAAGAAGAACTTACAAGTGAAGCAGTACGGGGGGCGATTCGTTTTGAGCACGTCCGTTTTGGTTATGAAAAAGATAAACCTTTGATTCACGATTTAAACATGACCGTTCCAGCAGGAAGCAAAGTTGCTATTGTTGGACCAACTGGTGCTGGAAAATCTACTTTAATCAATCTTCTCATGCGTTTTTATAATGTAGATGCGGGTAAGATTAAGTTAGACGGCAGAGATATTACAGATTACAACAGAGTCTCATTTCGTCAGCAGTTTGGTATGGTTTTACAGGAAATATGGCTCAAGACAGCGACGATTCATGAAAATATTGCTTTTGGGCGACCAGAGGCTAGCCGAGAAGAAGTAATTGCAGCAGCTAAAGCTGCTAATGCTCATTTCTTTATCCAGCAATTGCCGCATGGCTATGATACTTATCTAGCAGATGCAGGAGATTCTTTGTCACAAGGACAACGCCAGCTATTGACCATTGCGCGTGTTTTTCTAGCGGTTCCTAAAATCCTGATTTTGGATGAAGCAACCTCCTCTATTGATACGCGGACTGAAGTACTCATTCAAGAGGCTTTTAATAAGCTCATGGTAGGGCGAACCAGTTTTATCATTGCTCATCGCTTGTCTACCATTCAGAATGCAGATATCATTTTAGTGTTGGTTGACGGAGATATTGTGGAATATGGCAGTCATCAAGAGCTGATGCGAGCAAAAGGCGTTTATTACCAAATGCAGACAGCTCAAGGAAGTTTGGCTATTTAAAATTAACAAATGGAAAAACTTAGGGAATGATATACTATTTGAGACAAATTCAAAGGATCGTTATCACATTTTCCCATATCTTGTTTTTAGTGTAAACTGTCATATAGTTTTCAAAACTTATAATTGTTCTTTCCTTACTTGCTCTAGTCCAGTTTCAGTCAGATGGTAGATTTTCTGACAAACTTCTTTGAGAAAGGTGCGGTCGTGTGAAACGGTAATGATAGCGCCGTTATAGTCTGTAAAAAGCTTTCGTACTTGTGGCTGAGAAGTGGGGGAAAAGTTGCGTGTCGGCTCGTCTAGCAACAAGACATTTGCTTGATCTAATACCATTTTTAGAAGCAGTAATTTAGCTTTTTGTCCACCAGATAGCTGGGAAATGGGATGATGTACTTCGTTGCGCGTGAATTGCAGACTGGCTAGGTGGGTGAGGATTTTTTCTCGCTCAATAGCCTCTCCTGTAGATGTTAGAAAATCTATTGGAGAATCGACTTCGTTTAAACTATCAGGATAGATTTGAGGCATATACCCTAGCGTAATGCCTTTTTTCTTTTGCAATAGATTTCGCAGTTCTTTGATAAAAGTAGATTTTCCGGCACCATTTTCACCAATAATCCCAATCTTTTCCTGCCCTAAGAGTTCAAAATTTATATTTTTGGCTAAGGTGCGTTCCCCTACCTTCAAATACATCTGTTTGAGAGTGACTACTCTTTTTGTAGATGGCAGAGGAGTAATAGTAGAAAATTGTAGATTGATAGCATCTGCCTGTGTTGGTAACTCTGTCATTTTAGTGGCTTCTCGATTAAAACGTCTTTCTTGTGAGAGAATATTTTTCATTTTTTTGGCTAGTAATCTACCAGCTGTGCTGTCATAAGTATGACGCAAGACATGCTCCACACTTTGTTTGACTCGCTGGTGTTTTGCCATTGCTTTTTGATATTCTTCTCGTTCTTTTTTTGCGTCTTTAGTTTGCTTTTCAAATGAGGTCTGTCTTTGCTGGCTGTAATTTTCATAATCAAGATTCCTAACAGTTGTTCTAGCTTCTTGCTTTTTCTTAACCAATTCCAAATGCACGATTTTTGTTGCTGCATGACTTAAAAGACTTTCATCATGTGAAACAAACATAACTGTTTGAGGTGTATTTTGAAGAAAATTTTCCAGCCAAATCAGAGTGTCTGTGTCTAAATCATTGGAGGGCTCATCTAAAAAGAGAATGTCCCAATTTGTAGAGAGGATTTTTAAAAGCTGTACTTTTAATGTTTCACCGCCAGATAGAGTCGCTAATGTTTGCTGACTAGTAAAACGTTCGCTATCAAAATGTAATTCTTGAGCAAAGCGGTAAAGTTTGCTGTAATCTAAGTCTACGTCCAAATCACCAAAGAAATAGTCGTTGAGGGAGAGCCTTCTTTCATTTTCAGGTAAAGTTTGCGGCAAATAAGCATAACAATTATAGCTTTTTTGAATCTCTCCCGTATAACTAACATAGTCTGAAACAAGTGCGTCATTCATGAGTAGTTTGAGAAGAGTAGATTTTCCATTTCCTTCTTCTCCGATAATACCGACTTTATCGCCTGCATTGACAGTAAGTGATAAATCATTGACTAAGTCTTTCAAATCTTTTAAATGGGTAATAGTTAAATGTCGAATTTGTAGCATATATGTCTCCTTATGATGTTCATTGTCATTTTAGAGCTAAGAAAAACAGCCCTATTTACCTAGTAGAGCTGTTCTTGTTTTTGGATTGCCAACAAACATTGCAAAACGGAGTAGTTTGCAACGAATAGATTATCATTGAGAAGTTTGAAAAAAATTTCTTTTATGAAAAATAGGCAAGAGAATGACAAAAAATCTACTAGATAAAGTTTCCTTTAAGCAATAGATTTCTTGTACATAGACTCCTTACCTCCGAATTTTACTGATTTTAGTGTAGCAAAAAAGATGTAAAATGTCAAAAGAGTGCCGAGGCAAAAGTTTGTCACTAAGAATAAATGGAATGAAAGTGCAACTGTTGTGTTATTGAGTTTTCTTCTAGAAAGTAAACGAGTCTGGAACATTTTTGTCCCAGACTCGAAGTCATATTATACGTTCAAGACTTTATCTAGGAAGTCTTTGAGGCGTGGGTGCTGCGGATTATCAAAGATTTGGTCAGGTTTACCGTCTTCTAAGAATTCTCCGTCAGCCGTAAAGATGACACGGTTGGCTACTTGACGAGCAAATCCCATTTCATGAGTTACGATAATCATAGTCATGCCCTGCTTGGCCAATTCTTTCATAACATTGAGAACATCTCCAACCATTTCGGGATCAAGAGCAGAAGTAGGTTCGTCAAAGAGCATAATATCAGGATTCATAGCAAGTCCCCGTGCAATTGCAACACGTTGTTTTTGTCCACCTGAGAGGCTATCTGGCATGGCATCAGCTTTATCAGAGAGACCGACTTTTTCTAATAATTCCATACCAAGTTTATCTGCTTCAGCTTGTGTCATTCGCTTGTGCTCGACAGGAGCAAAGGTGATATTTTCCAAAACTGTCATGTGAGGGAAGAGATTGAAGTGTTGGAAAACCATACCAATATTTTCACGAACTAAGTCGACATCTGTTTTTTTATCGGTTAAGTCGAAACCGTCCACAGTAATAGATCCACTTGTAACTTCTTCCAGCAGGTTGAGACTGCGAAGAAAGGTTGATTTTCCCGAACCTGAAGGTCCGATGATACAAACGACATCCCCTTCATAGAATTTGGTTGTGATTCCTTTTAGAACTTCATTTTCTCCGTAGTATTTATGTAAATCATTGACATCAATTTTTAATTTAGCCATTATTTAATCCTCTTTTCTAAGCGTTTTGCAAGTCTCGTTAAAAGAGTGATGATAATCAAGTAAAAGACTGCTAGGATAGCATACATTTTGAAACTTTGATAGTTACGAGCAATGATGATTTTACCTGTTTGGAAAAGTTCGACAAGACCGATAGCAGAGACGATTGTAGTATCTTTCAATGCGATAACGAACTGATTGACGAAATTTGGTAACATGATTTTTGTTGCTTGCGGCAAAATAATCTTTCTCATGGTTTTTGAGTAAGAAATACCAAGACTTCGGCTGGCTTCCATTTGTCCAACTGGAACAGCTTGAATCCCACCACGGACGATTTCTGCAATATAAGCGCCAGCATTGAGAGAAAGAGCAATTGTACCAGCCACAAAATCGTTAATCGGACTTTGGTGCCCTGTCATTGATTCAATGAGATTTGGAATGCCCCAGAAGATAAAGGCTGCGAGAATCATAAGCGGGATCCCACGAATAACATCCACGAAGATTTCTGAGATGACGCGGAGTGTCTTAACAGGACTCACGCTAAACATACCAAAGATAATTCCAATTACCATAGCAATAGCAAATGACAGAAGCGCAAGAGCAATGGTGATACCAAGTCCGCTTAACAATTGTTTATAGTTGTTTTGGAGAAGCCCCCAAATGGTTGTTTCATCAACTGTACTATCTGAAGAGCTAGAAGCAGAGCTGGTCTTTTTCAAATATTTATCAAGAATTTTTTGATATTGACCGTTTTTCTTAATATTTGCCAAACCATTGTTAAACATTTGGATTAATTCAGGATTGCTGCCTTTTTTTACTGCAAAAGCAGTGTCTCCGATAGGAGTTCCCTTGATTGGAGTTTTTAGTTTTTGACCTTGGCTAATGGAGTATTTTACAACGGGTTCGTCGTCCATAACAGCATTCACAGAGCCAGAGTTTAAACTATCATACATAGAAGAAGCATCAGCGAATGTCTTGATTTTATAACCATACTTGTTTTGATTTTCTGTTAAGAAGGTTTGCGAAGCAGTACCATTTTTAACGCCGACTGTTTTGCCTTTCAAGTCCTTATAAGAAGTAATTGTGCTGGATTCTTTGACAGCAAGGATTGCGTTTGCTGTGTAATAAGGCTCTGAGAAATCAAAGGTTTCTTTACGAGCGTCTGTCACAGACATCCCTGCAATCATTCCGTCAGCTTGTCCAGATTGTACAGCATTTAAAGCGGCATCAAATCCGGGATTTGTAATTTCAATCGTGAAACCTTGGTCTTTGGCAATGGCTTTTATCAAATCCATGTCAATCCCAGTATATTTGTTATTACTATCCTGAAAAACGAATGGTGCAAAGGAAGAATCACTAGCAATGGTATATGTTGATTTTACGGGAGTAGCTTTTTGACCAGCAGGGGTAGTGGTTTCTGGAGTAGAACTAGTTGTTTTTGTATTTGTAGAACTTGTCCATTTTGTGATGATTTTGTCAAGAGAACCATCTTTTTTCATTTGAGCAAGTGCTTCGTTAAACTCTGTTACCAGATATTCATACTTGCTTCCCTTTTTGACACCAAAAGCAAAACTACCAACAGCTTCTCCTTTTATAGAGATTTTTAAATTTTGACCTTGTTTAATAGCATACTCAATGACTGGTTGGTCGTCCATCATGGCGTCAATTGAACCAGAATTCAAGCTGTTGTAAGTCAAATCGGTTGTATCAAAAGTTTTGATAGTAAATTTATATTTGTCTTTGATTTTTTCCAGAAAACGTTGAGCAGCAGTTCCGTTTTTTACTCCAACAGTTTTTCCTTTTAATTGCGAATAACTGCTGATTGTATTGGCTTTAGTCGTTGCAATGACAACTTTTGTATCATAATAAGTATCAGACATGGTGAAGACTTTTTCACGGTCTTTAGTTTTTGTCATTCCAGCCATGATAGCATCTGCCTGACCAGATTGAACAGCATTGACCGCTGCATCAAATCCAGGGAAAGTCATATTGATGTCCCAACCTTTTAGTTCAGCAACTTTATTGATGATATCTACATCAATACCTTTATAAGTTTGATCGGAATCTTTAAATTCAAAAGGTGCGTAAGCTGTATCAGATACCACTTTGATTGTATCGGCATGAATGGCTGTTACTGCAAAGAGTGGTAGTAAAGCTAACAAAAAAGTTATAATTTTTTTCTTCATGAGTCTCTCCTTTAAAGAATATTTTTAAATTATACCAGAAATATCTTCGGAAGGCAAATATTTCACATTTTTATGTTAGATTTTATAACATGAATGAAAATTTCTTTTTTGATTTGCGTAAAATAAATATGATATAATAATAAAAAATAGAAAGGGAATTTTATGTTTAAATCTCGTATGCTTGATAATGTGAAACAGTCCCGTTACATTCCGCCTATTTGGTTGGCAATTATCCTCTCGATTGTTTTTGTTTATGGAGGTGAAATTGTCGGTGGGCTTGCATTGGTTCCAATTTCGATACTGCTGGGTCTTGTGCTTGGCCTTGTTCATTCTGGGGCGGGCTTTGTAATGATACAAAAACTGATATCGCATTATATGATTTTCATTCAACTCTTCCTCTTTTTCTTTATTTCTTTGGCTCTCTTTCTTTGGGTGAAGTGCGTTGAAAAAAGACCTTTTTCAAGTCTTGGTTTTTTTAAGGAAAATTGGTTTAAAGAATTAGGAAAGGGTTTTTTGATTGGAGCGGCACAGTTTTCCCTCATAGTTGTCTTGTTTTTGCTGACAGGTCTAGGTAGGTTAGAACTCAACCATCTTAGTTTGGAGCCCTTTCTCTTTATTATCGCCCTGATTCCGTTTTGGATTTTACAAGGCGGAACAGAAGAATTGGTGACGCGTGGTTGGCTATTTCCTACGGTTACTGCTAAGTCAAATATTTTGGTCGGTATTTTAATTTCTGCTAGTCTATTTGGTGCTCTCCATTTATTAAATCCTGGTGTGACGCCTCTTTCAATTGTCAACATTATTCTTGATGGTATTTTTGCTTGTTTTTACATGCTAAAAACGGACAATATGTGGGGTCTGGCTGGTATCCATGGGGCTTGGAATTTTGTTCAGGGGAATATCTATGGTATTCAGGTCAGTGGTCAGGGAGCAGAAGCTTCTGTCTTTGCCTACAATACGAAATCTAGTGTTGATTGGCTTTCGGGTGGGGCTTTTGGAGCAGAAGGTTCTATTTTTACCAGTCTGGTGTTAATTCTCAGTATTGCCTATCTGTATTGGTCTCTTAAAAAAGAAGAAAAATTGCCTACAGCATTGCAATTTAGAAAATCAAATCTCACTTAGTTTTACTAGGTGAGATTCTTTATATCCTAAGTCAGTGATATTTTAAGAATTGTGATAAAATAAGAGAAGATTGTATAGAGGAAAAGAATAATGATAAATAGAATTACGGACAATAAATTTAAATTAGTTTCCAAGTATGAGCCTTCAGGAGATCAACCACAGGCGATTGAGCAATTAGTGGATAATATAGAGGGTGGTGAGAAAGCTCAGATTCTCATGGGAGCGACAGGAACTGGGAAGACCTACACTATGAGTCAGGTCATCCAAAAGGTCAATAAACCGACCCTAGTTATCGCTCATAATAAAACTCTGGCTGGTCAGCTCTATGGTGAATTTAAGGAGTTTTTTCCTGACAATGCGGTAGAGTATTTTGTGTCTTACTATGACTATTACCAACCAGAAGCCTATGTGCCTTCCAGTGATACCTATATTGAGAAGGACAGCTCGGTCAATGATGAGATTGACAAACTTCGTCACTCAGCAACCTCGGCTCTCTTGGAGCGCAACGATGTGATTGTTGTGGCGTCAGTCAGCTGCATTTATGGTTTGGGTTCGCCTAAGGAATATTCTGATAGTGTTGTCAGTCTACGTCCAGGCTTAGAGATTTCGCGGGATCAACTTCTCAATGATTTGGTTGATATTCAATTTGAGCGCAATGATATTGACTTTCAACGAGGAAAATTTCGTGTGCGTGGCGATGTTGTGGAAATCTTCCCAGCTTCTCGCGATGAACATGTCTTTCGGGTGGAATTTTTCGGGGATGAAATTGACCGCATTCGAGAAGTGGAAGCATTGACAGGTCAAGTGTTGGGCGAAGTAGACCATTTAGCTATTTTTCCTGCCACTCACTTTATGACCAATGACGAAAATATGGA
>ERZ773269.2750-NODE-2750-length-12806-cov-2.763234_pt1 | contig 12806 bp, 6 predicted proteins | sample MGYA00511958_ERZ773269 | MGnify/ENA primary metagenome ERZ773269 (study PRJEB29015, sample SAMEA2737761) | human gut metagenome | biome: human gut; feature: human-associated habitat; material: faeces | place: China | collected 2012 ... | reverse complement strand
CACTGGCTTCCACATAGGGAGTCTTGCCCATGACGTGGCTGGTGGGTACACCGTCGCGCATGGGGAAGAGGAACAAGTCGGGATTGTTGCTCTTGTATGGGTTGTTCTTGTCCGTCAGCGTGCCCCACAGACCACGGATGCGGAACATCTCGCGCCACTTCAGCTTCTTGATGAGCGGGATGCGGTTGAAGAGTTTTCCGTTCATGTCGTAGCTTAGGTTGAGGGAGGCGTAACGGTCGTTCAGGAACTCCATGTTGTTGATGAGGTTGAAGGACTCGTTGTTCTGCGTGATGTACGAGAGGTTTGCCATCGGTAGGTTCAGCAGCGGGAAGGGAACGGTGTTCCATTGCGCACCGGCACGTGCCGTTACGTCCAGCTTGCCCCACGAGCCGAGCCAGAAGCGCTTCCGGATGCTGGCTTCCGTCAAGTTGAAGTTGTACTCTCCACCCAGCACGCCCTTGAATCCGGCGGTGTGGGAGAGGGTGAAGGTGGGCGCATCCAACGATACGGGCACGCGGCGCTGTTTGGTGTTGACGAAGGTTTCACCGGGAGCGTAACGCAGGGTCACACCCAGCTCGGTAGTGGTGATGTCGTGCACCAGCGTATTCTTTTCATCCCACTGTCCGGGTGTTTCTCCGTTGTTCTTCCAGTATTGCAGTTGCCCCGCAGGCTGGTCGTTGCGGTGGCGTGCCATGGCCTGTACGGAGAAGCCGGTATTGGTCTCCAGCTCGTAGGTCAGCGTGGCGTCGCGCATGTAGGACATCTGGTCTACCGTAGTCCATTTCCAGCCGACAAACAAGTTGTCCTTGTCCGTGGCGAGGTACTTGTCCATGGGAGACATCACGTCGTAGGTGTACTTGAAGGCGATGTAGTGCTTCGGGAACTCCCACAATACGTATTCGCGTTTGTTGAAGGAGTAGGCCACCTGCCCGGAGTAGAACCATTTCTTGTCCTTGGTTCCGTAGGCGCCGTAACCGCTCAGGCTCCAATGCGGGTCGAGGTTACCGGTTGTCATACCGCTCAGACGGAAACGGGTGCCGTTGACGTAGTTGCTGGTTATCATTGTGTTGATAGGACCGAAGTCGAACTTACTGGGATGTTTCTTGCTGCCCGTTTCCACGAAGTTCTCAATCAAGGCTTTCGCTCCGAAGATGACGTACTTGAAGCCGGGAATCTGTTCGATACGGTTCATGAATACGTCCATCGTGCTCTCCTTCTTGGTGAGAGGCACTTGGCGCACTTTCGCCCAATACTCGTCGCTCTTGGCAAGCATGTTCGCCTCCTTGATGACATTTCCTTTCAGGCGGAAGAGGCGGGGTTCTATCTCTGTGAACTGATAGTCGCTGTACTTGGTGGTCCGCTGTACTTCCAGGCCTTGGATGCCTTTCACAAAGTGCAGTTCCACGGTCATGTCGTCATCGGTCAGCACCCAGTTTCCGTCGGGCAGTTGTTCGAACTGCTGCACGATGTCGAGGTTTTCCACGAAGTTGACACCCGTCTTCTTGGGCAGGTTCATGGTACATTTCTTCACGGCATAGGTGGAGTCCTTCACCACGTAGAGGTGCCCCGTGAAACCGAAGTCCTGCGGGTTCTGGGGAACGAAAGTCAGATGCACGCACTCCTGCCTATCCACCATGAGCGTGTCCATCAAGTAGTATTTGTAGAAGCTGATAGCTCCGCGGCCGATGGGGCTGACGAAGCGGCGTTGCAGCAGCCGGATGTCGTCGTCGTAGATGTTGATGTCGGAGAATACGTCCGTAAGGATGGTCCCCAGCATGTCTCCGGTGTTGAAGAACTCTTCGATACCGGTGGAGTTCATACCTTCGATGATGGTCTTTTCGCTCTTGGGGTTTTTACGGAAAATGGTCTTGCTGGCCGTCTCCTTGATGGAGATGGGTAGAATCATTTTGTTGGTCTTGGGTGATACCTCCACCTGGTCTTTGAAGAAGGAGAATTTCTTGTAGATGCCTTTCTCCATTTTGTCAGGGGTGACGTCGTTGAGCGACATCTTCATCTTTTCGTACTTCTGGTACTGGTAGTAGTCGTTCTCTTCCAGTTTCAGCGCCTTCTTGTTCTCGATGACCTTCTTCATGAACTCCACGGCGGGGTTGTTCTTGCGGGAATATTTCTCCTTTTTGGGCTTCACCACGACCTCGGAGAGCATGATGTCATCCGATTGCAGTTTGACGTTCAGCACCCGGGTGCCGGGTTTCAGTTTTACTTTCTTGGTGATATAGCCTACGGCGGAGAACGTCAGCTCATCCCAGCCTTTGCGGGTTTCCACCTGGTATTCACCGTTTGCGTTGGAGATGCCGCCTACACCTTTCCCTTCATACTGTACGGTGATGTACATCAGCGGTTCGTTCGTGAGGGAGTCTGTGATGACACCCTTTATCTGGGCGGATGCGCTGATGGAGACGAACAGTGACAGCAGGAAAAGGGCGTAAATTGTATATCTTTGCTTCATAAGTTACAGATAATTCGGGCGCAAAGTTAACAAATTAAGGTTAATCAAGAAGCAAATATAGACTAAAGAAACGGGAGATATGGTTAAATGAACGTGAAAGTCGTATGTCTTGTTTGCCGGATACAGATAAAAAACGTACAGAATCCTTATAGAAAAGTTGCCGGATATAAAGGATAAAGTTGCACAACGTATGGAGAAAGTTCTATCCCAAGCCTTGGGATAGAAAGACCCAAGCTTGGGATAAGCGTCCGTAGGTTTGGGATAGACGTTTGCAAGCTTGGGATAGAATTTATGGAGGATTATGAATTGTTGCCGTTCAGTAGTGTCTGTACGATGCGTTCCGCCGTTCGTCCGTCCCAGCGGTCGGGCAGGGTGGTGTGCTTCCATTCTCCGTGCAGCAGCTTGTCGAGCGAGGCGGAGAGAGCGAAGGAATTTTCGCCTACCAGCTCGTTGGTACCGATGCGCCAGGTTTCGGGATGCTCGGCATAGGTATTGAGGGTGATGCAGGGGACGTCGAGGAAGGTAGCTTCTTCGGCGATGTTTCCCGAGTCGGTGACGATGCCCCGTGCCTGGTTGATGAGGAATCCGAAGTGCAGGTAACTCTGCGGAGGCAGGATGTGCAGGTTGGGAGCATTCACTTCCAGCGACTTCACCGCCTTTTGCACGTAGGGGTGTAGCGGGGCGACGATAGGCATGCCGCCGGCCTTCTCGATGACGGTCTGGAGCAGGGAGTGCAGTACGGCTTTCTTCTCCAGCAGGTCGCGGCGGTTGAGGGTGAGCAGCAGGTAGTTCCCTTTCCGCAGGCCGAGGCTGGAGAACCACATGGGCTGCACCAGGCGGTGGCGGTTGAAACGGATGGTGTCAATCAGTATGTTGCCCACGTAGTGGATATTCGGGTATCATGCCCTCCTGGTTGAGGTTGCGGTTGGCCACCATGCCGGCGGTGAAGAGATAGTCGGAAATGGCGTCCACGATGGTGCGGTTCACCTCGCGGGGCATGTTCATGTCGAAAGAGCGTGTGCCGGCTATGACGTGCGCCACCTTCAGTCCGCGCTTCTTGGCGACGATGGAGCAGCTCATAGTGGCGGTCATGTCATCTACCACCAGTACGACTTGTGCCGGATGCCCGTCCAACTCCCGCTCGAAGGCGAGCATGATGGAGGCTGCCACCTGCGAATGGTTGTGTCCGGTGACACCGAGGTAGGCATCCGGTTTCCTCATGGAAAGGTCGGAGAAGAGCGAGGCATCCAGGCTGGTGTCATCCTGCGGACCGGTGTAGACGATGCGGTAGGAGATGTTCTTTCCTGCCTCTCTGGCGGCGTCGATGGCGCGGCAGATGGGGGCTATTTTCATGAAGTTGGGGCGTGCGCCCGATACGATTGTTATTCTCATTGTCGTAGTTGGTGAAAAATGATACGACAAAAATACGTTTTCTTAGGGAAATTATTTGTTACTTTGCCTATTATTTTCAGAGTGTCTGTTGAAAATACACACTTATTCAATGTTTAATTTATAATTTATAATTTTTAATTCTCAAAGTGATAATGCCAACATTTGTTCAGATACTCGATTTCATTGGCACATTTGCCTTTGCCATCAGTGGCATACGCCTGGCCTCGGCCAAGCGGTTCGACTGGTTTGGAGCGTATGTGGTGGGTTTTGTGACGGCCATTGGTGGCGGTACGATACGCGACCTGTTGCTGGACGTCACCCCGGGCTGGATGACGGATCCCATTTACTTGATTTGTACCGGACTGGCCTTGTTGTGGGTCATCCTCTTCGGTAAACATCTCATCCATCTGCACAATACGTTCTTCATATTCGACAGTATCGGCCTGGCACTGTTCACGGTGGTCGGCGTGGGCAAGAGCATCGCGCTGGGCTATCCCTTCTGGGTGGCCATCATTATGGGCAGCATCACCGGGGCTGCGGGAGGTGTGATACGTGACGTATTCATTAACGAAATTCCGCTGATATTCCGGAAGGAGATTTATGCGATGGCTTGTGTGGTGGGAGGAACCTTCTACTGGATGTGCCATCTTCTGGGGATGGAGTCTTTCGTGTGTCAGATTGTGGGCGGTGTGACGGTGTTCGTTACCCGCATACTGGCGGTGAAGTATAGGATTTGCCTGCCTATCCTTTCGGGCAATGAAGAGGAGCAGGAAGGGTAGTCCGCTATCTGCTGTCTGAGATGCCCAGGGATTTTCCGGTGAAATTCCGGGCAATGTGCAAAAGAACTTCAGGTGTTAAAAATAAGATTCCTCGGCATTTGGAACCGAAATGTCGGGGAATCTTTCATATTCCTCGTTCCCCTGATAAGGGGGAAGGAGGATGGGATTGCTAAAGGGATAAAACAAGGTTAGAACAATGCATCCTTCGTGTTGAAAAGTTTGCGTTCGTTCAGTTTCACTACCTTGCCGAATTTTTCCAGTCGCTTCAGGTCAATGTTCTTTGGGTTGCCCATGATGGAAATGCAGTAAGGTTTGTCTTTGATGTTCTCTTCGTAGAATTTCACGATGTCGTCAAAGGTCAGTGCATCTACTTTCGGCAGGTTTTCCTTTGCTGGGTCGTCTGTGTAGCCTCTGTAGCCCAAGTCTACCAGTTCCATGGCTTTGTTGCGGAAGCTGGGGTGACTGGTCAGCATGGCTTGGCGGAGGTAGCTCTTGATGTTGTCGATACGTTCCGGATTTTTCGGCATGTCGTTGACGAGACCCATCAGTACGTCCAATGCATCGTTTGCCTTGTCGTTCTGGGTACCGATGTAGCCGCGCAGATAACTTGCTTTTCCGGCTATGCCTTGCGTGCCGACGAATGCGTAGGCTGTATAGGCCATGGAGCGTTTTTCGCGGATTTCGTTCAGAACGATGCCGGTGAAGTCAAGACCGAAGTATTGGTTGAATGCGCTACGCAGCACGTCGTCCTTTTTGTCAGCCTTCTGCATCGGGATGTAGAGGTGGATTTGGGCTTGTTCTGCATCGTTGTTAGGCAGGAAGTAGACGGTGTTTTCGGTCACCGGCATCATGTCCTTTGCCTGTGGGGAGTTGGACGGGCGTTCGTTGGCCACCAATGGGAGGTTCTTGCTCAGGATATCGTATACTTGGTCGAAGGGGAGTGTTCCGGTGAAGAACACCTTTGCCTCGTAGTTGGAGGCGCGGTTGATGTCGCCCGTCAGTTCTGAAATCTGTAATTCGTAAATCTCCTTGTCGGTCAGTTCCTTGATGTAGTCTGATTTCTCTCCGTAGAGCATGTACTGCCGCAGTGCTTCGTTCAGGATGCTGACGTTGTCTTTGCGCTGCTGGCGCATACCCATTGCCGAACCTTTCAGACGTGCCAGTTGCTTTTCGTCCAGTTTTGGCATCAAAATCTGGCGTGAAAGTAGCTGGCAGGCTTGCGGCAGGGTGGCTTCGTAGCCCTCCATGATGATGTAGAGGTTGTCATCATCGGCTGTCACGTGGCAGGTTGCGTTCAGCTTGCTGAGTTCTTCTTTCAACTCTTGCGGTTCGTAGGCCCCCATGATGCCTGCGTTGTTCATCAACTGGGCGGCATAGCCAAGTTTTGGGAATTCGCGTTCACCGGCTCCGTATTGTACAACCAACTGGAATACGTTATTCTCCTTGTTGGGTGTGTAGTACATCTTTGAACGGTCGTTCAGTTGCTTGATTTGCACTTCGCCGTAGTCTGCGAATTTCTCCTCCATCTGTCCGATGGGCAGGTTTTTGAATTGTGTTGCATAGAGCGATTCTTTTCCTATCGGAGGTTCTACGGGTTTGTAACCCGGCTTCTCAATCTTGGCGTTCTTGTCAGGCTTTCCTTTTTCGATATATAGGGCCAGGTAATTGTCTGACAGATATTTCTTGGCTACTCGCTTGATGTCGTCAGTGGTGATGGCCATAATCTTGTCCTTGTAATTGAGTATGTCGCCCAAGTCCTGCTCGTTGTAGAAGGCGTTCATCAGTATCATGGCCTTGTCCTCGCTCGACTCCATTTCCAGGTCGAACTGGCGGCATTTCTCGGCTTTGATGGCATCAATTTTCCAGTCCTCGAATTCTCCGTTGGCGATTTGCTGGATGGCTTTCAAGGCTTTCTTTTCGGCGCTCTTGGTAGACTCGAAACGGCGCTGGTTTTCGTCGTAGAGGGGAATGGCCGCTACGATGGCGCGTCCTTGTTCGCGGAAAGTACGGGTGTAGGCTCCGGCGCTGGTCAGTTCACCGTCCAGTACCAGCTTGTCCATAGTTCCGGTCTGACTGTTGTTGTTCAGCAGTGCCAGGGCGATGTCCAGAGCGTCTTCGTCGGGATGTCCGGCAGGTACTCCATTGAATACCATTGCCACTTGCGGGTAGAATCCTACTTTAGCCGAATACTGTTTGCGGCCCTTTATTTCGAGGTTCTGGTAGACCTTGCGCTCGGGTGCGGGCTTGGCAGCCAGACGTCCGAAGGCGGCATTGATGCGTCCGCTGATTTGTTGGGCTTTGATGTTTCCTACGAGTACCAGTACCATGTTTTCGGGGACATACCATTGTTCGTAAAATTCAATCAGCTTGCTCAGGCGGGGATTCTTCAGATGTTCGGGCAGGCCGATGATGGAACGGGAGTAAGGATGTCCCTCAAAAGCTTTCTCCATCACGAACTGGTTCTGTGCACGTCCCTGGTCATCTTGTGAACGGTTATATTCTTCGTACACGTTTTCCAGCTCCGACTGGAAGGAACGGAATACGGGATGCAGGAAACGTTGTGAGGAGATTTCCAGCCATTTGTTTATCTGATAGGCAGGGAAGGAGCTGTGATAGAAGGTCCAGTCATAGTAGGTGCCTGCATTCACCCCTTTGGCACCCATGCTTTCCATCAGGTTGGAGTATTCGTTGGGAAGTCCCAATTTTCCAGCTTTGACGGTCAGCTCATTGATTTCCTTGCTGATGGCTTCTTTTTTTGCCGGGTCGGCTTCTTCGGCCATCTGGTCGTACTTGGCGATGATTTCCTTGTAGATCGGTTCTTCTTCCGTCCAGTTCAGCGCGCCTATCTTGTCTGTTCCTTTAAACATGACGTGCTCCAGGTAGTGTGCAAGTCCCGTGTACTCTTCGGGGTCGTTGATGGAACCGGCACGTACGCCTACCAGTCCGAACACGTCCGATTTGGATTCATCTTCCCATATATATACGGAAAGACCGTTCTTCAGCTTGAACGCCTTCAGTCCTTGTCCGAAGGAGGGCAGGGAAATGATAAGGGTAGTCAGCAGAAGAAGTGACTTAAATTGAAATGATTTCATAAAATAAAGTGTTTTTATGTAATAAAAGTGTTTTCCTATATGTAGGCAAAGCTATAAAAAAATCACGTAACATTTACGAAATCTTCGGAAAAATGATAGCTTTCAGTATATAATATCACCCGTAAACTATCAGAGAGGGGGGGTAAACTGTCAAATGATAGTTTTCACCCCTAATAAAAACCGTATTCCGTCCCCCGGGGCTTCAAATCTTCCTTATACTTGCAATCGTAAAACCTAAACCATTATTAACTATTTAAAAATTGAGCAAAGTATGAATACTTACAGTTTTAGAAAAGATTTGCTTGCAGTGCAAGAAGAACTGCTTCGCTTTGCATACAAGTTGACAGCCGACCGGGAAGAAGCGAATGATTTGTTGCAAGAGACATCTCTCAAGGCTTTGGATAACGAAGACAAATTTGAACCCGACACCAATTTCAGAGGTTGGATGTATACCATTATGCGCAACATCTTTATCAATAATTACCGGAAAATAGTTCGCGAACAGACTTTTGTGGACCAGACGGACAATCAGTATCACCTCAGCATGCCCCAGGACTCTGGTTTTGCCAGTACCGAGGGTGCCTACGACCTGAAAGAAATGCATCGCATCGTCAATGCCCTTCCACGCGACTATAAAGTCCCTTTCTCCATGCATGTGTCCGGTTTCAAGTACCGCGAGATTGCCGAACGCCTCGGCCTTCCGCTCGGAACGGTGAAAAGCCGCATCTTCTTTACGCGCCAGAAGTTGCAGGATGAATTGAAAGATTTCATCTGATAATAATTTGATAGTAGCAATATGATATATAACATATTGTCAGTGATGAATTTTTAAGGGTTATTCTTGACTATATGTCAGAATAATCCTTTATATTTGTATATGTTAAGTTAACCGAAGGAAAAAATCTCTTATTACTGACTATGATGAAAAAGGAAATTAAATTCAGTCTTGTTTACCGGGACATGTGGCAGTCGTCCGGTAAGTATCAACCCCGGGTAGACCAGTTGGTACGCATTGCTCCGTTGATAGTTGAAATGGGCTGTTTTGCACGCGTTGAAACAAACGGAGGAGCTTTTGAGCAGGTAAACCTTCTGTACGGCGAAAATCCCAACAAGGCTGTACGCGCCTTTACCGCACTTTTCAGAGAAGCAGGCATACAGACGCATATGCTCGACCGCGGGCTGAATGCACTGCGCATGTATCCTGTTCCGGCGGATGTACGCCGATTGATGTACAAAGTGAAGCATGCCCAAGGCGTGGACATCACCCGTATCTTCTGCGGACTGAACGAGACGCGGAATATAATTCCCTCCATCAAGTATGCTCTGGAAGCCGGCATGATACCGCAGGCCACACTTTGTATCACCTATTCTCCCGTCCATACGGTAGAGTACTACGCCGGCATTGCCGACCAGCTGATTGAAGCCGGGGCACCCGAAATCTGTCTGAAGGATATGGCAGGTATCGGCCGTCCGGGGATGCTGGGAGAGCTGACGAAGGCTATCAAGGAGAAACATCCCGAGGTGCTGATACAGTATCACGGGCATAGTGGTCCCGGACTTTCCATGGCTTCCATTCTCGAAGTCTGCGAGAACGGTGCCGACATCATTGATGTGGCGATGGAGCCCATGTCGTGGGGCAAAGTCCATCCCGACGTTATTTCCGTACAGGCCATGCTGAAGGATAAAGGATTCCAAGTACCCGATATAAATATGAAGGCTTACATGAAGGCGCGTGCCATGACGCAGGAATTCATTGACGATTTCCTGGGTTACTTTATGGACCCCACCAACAAGCACATGTCTTCACTTTTGTTGAAGTGCGGCCTGCCAGGCGGTATGATGGGCTCCATGATGGCCGATTTGAAAGGCGTGCATTCCGGCATCAACATGATACTGCGAAGCAGGAACGAGCCGGAACTCAGTTTGGACGACCTGCTTGTGATGCTTTTCGACGAAGTGGAATATGTATGGCCCAAGCTGGGCTATCCTCCTTTGGTGACTCCTTTCAGCCAGTATGTGAAGAACGTGGCACTGATGAACGTTATGCAGCAGGTGAAGGGAGAAGAGCGCTGGACGATGATAGACAACCACACCTGGGATATGATTCTTGGCAAGAGTGGACGTCTCCCCGGTATTTTGGCACCCGAGATTGTGGAGCTTGCCAAGTCCAAAGGCTTTGAGTTTGTGGATACCGACCCGCAGTTGAACTATCCGGATGCCTTGGATACATATCGCAAAGAGATGGACGAAAACGGTTGGGAGTATGGTGACGATGACGAGGAACTCTTCGAACTCGCCATGCACGACCGACAGTATCGCGATTATAAGTCAGGCGTTGCCAAGAAACGTTTTGAAGATGACCTGCAGCGTGCCAAGGATGCCGCCATGGCCAAGAGCGGATATTCGGAAGAGGAAATCAAGAAGCTGAAGCGTGCCAAGGCAGACCCGATAATCGCGCCTTCCAAAGGGCAAGTGCTTTGGGAGGTTTCCGTCGAAGGTCCTTCTTCTGCTCCTTTCATCGGACGCAAGTACCAGCATGATGAGGTGTTCTGCTACCTCTCTACGCCGTGGGGCGAATACGAGAAGATATGGACCGGATTTACCGGACGTGTGGTGGAAGTTTGTGCCAAGCAAGGAGATGTGGTCAATAAAGGCGATGTGATAGCCTATATCCAGCGGAGTGACATTTTTGCATAAATGAGAACTTGAAAAAGTGGAATTTCACTGAAAAGTGATAATGTAGTAGGGTGATAATGCGGTAGTTATCACCCTACAGTCTTTTCAGTCATCCTTTATCGTCCAGCCATTTCTTGATGGTTTCCTTCAGCACTTCTTGGGTGAAGGGTTTGGTAAGGAAGTCGTTGCAACCTGCTTTTAGGGCAGCTTGCTTGTCGTGTTCGTAGGCATAGGCTGTAAGGGCGATGATGGGGATGTCCGGTGCCAGTTCACGGATGATGCGTGTGGCGTCGATTCCGTCAAGGTTGGGCATTTTCATGTCCATCAGGATGAGGTCGGGGTGGACTTCTTCGAACATAGTTACGGCTTCCATGCCGTCTTTGGCATGTTTCAGCCGATAGAGACGGCCTAAAATGGCGTTAATTAGGATAAAATTGCTTTCTGTATCTTCGGCAATCAGGAGGGTCTTGGAAGGAGGGGTAGGGAGTGCTCCGGCCTCTTCATTCTTCGGGGAAGCTCCGGGGGCTGTATTTCTGCTCCTCTGCTCTGTGGAGTGTGCCTCTGCTGTCGCCTCCCGGTTGTTCTCTTCTTTCTTTTCCGCCTCTGTTTTGCTGGCGGCTTCCAGTGGGAGGACAAAAGTAAATGTGGTGCCTTTACCCACCTCCGAAGTGACGGATATGTTACCCCCCAGGCGTTCGATGATAGTCTTGCAGATGGAAAGTCCCAATCCGGTGCCTTGGGCAAAGTTGTTCACCTTGACGAAACGTTCGAATACCCGGTCCACCTTATCCGGTGCAATGCCCATACCCGTATCGGTGACGTGGAATGCTACATACTTGCCTTCCTGGTGATACCCGTAACTGATGTGCCCGGCGGTGGTGAACTTGAAGGCATTGCCTATCAGATTGGAAATGACCTGGAAAATCCGGTTCTTGTCTCCGTCAATCACGATATTCTCGTCAGAGGGTTCGTATATCAGCTCCACTCCTTTGGGACAGCGGAAAATATGTGCGTCGTGTATCTCCTTGCAGAGTGGATGGAGACGTACGGGCGTGATGGTGAACTCCACGATACCCGATTCGATTTTTGATAAGTCGAGGATTTCGTTAATGAGCTGGAGCAGGCGTTCATTGTTCGATTCCACTATTTCGTAATAGCCTAGCCGTTCTTCCTCGTTGGTGCTTTCGGCAATGATGCGCGAGAAGCCTACAATGGCATTGAGCGGTGTGCGTATCTCGTGGCTCATGTTGGCGAGAAAGGCGGATTTGAGCCGGTCGGAAGTCTCGGCTTTCTCCTTGGCTACGAGCAGTTCCCGTTTCATCTGTTCCATTTCCGTGATGTCCCATTCGATGTTCAGCAGGATGGGGGAGAAGTCGTTGCTTTCAATCTTCATCTTCCGTTTGTCCAGATAGATGTGATTTCCGTTTCCGTCGCGTTCTTCCGCAATCCAGTGCATCTCTTTGCCGGTTCTGGCTATTTCGATGTCTTGCGCCCTCTTTTCCTGAGCAGTCTCCAGAGGATAAAAATCGAAGTCGTCCTTTCCCAATGCCTCTTGTATGGGGATTTCGCGGTTATACGATTCGCGGTTGCGGTAGAGGTACTTGAAGTTGTTGTTGATGTCCTTCACAACAATGCCTGCCGGGAGGTTTTCGATGATTTTGTCCAAAATCTGGTTGAACTGTTTGATTTGCTGCTCATGCCGGATGCGTGTCGATACGTCTCTTCCGAATGTCCAGATGGTTCCTTCCCCTTTGTCGCTTGTCACCCAATAAGCGTTTCCTTCAATGGCGAGTACTTCCGGACGCTTGGGCAGCGGATGGTAGACGATGTATCCGTGGTTCGTCTCTCCACGTTTGACACGGTTGGCAAACTCTTTCCAGGATGTTTCATCCCTGCCGTATGAGGGCAGGTCGTATATCTTCATCCGGGTGATGTCTTGGCCAGTACCGATGCCATGCCGTTCCTTGAAGCAACGGTTGCAGAATATCAGCGTGCCGTCTTCGTGTGCCGAATAAATGTCCTCGGTGGAGTTGTTGATGGCATGTGTCAGCAGATTGATGTCGTTGCGCCGTTTCTGTATGTCGGTAATGTTCTGTATGTATCCTTCTATAGTGACATTCCCGTCTTTCTGCCGTTCGCGGGCAAACGCTTTGAGGCGGATATAGAAAATGTTTCCTTTGAGGAAGATGCGGTAGTCCACGCTGTTTTCCATCTTGCCTTTCAGATTCTCTTTCATCCAGCCGGTAAAGCTTTTCCGGTCTTCAGGAAGGATGAGTTCCAGATAATTGTCCATATTGATGTGCTGCACCTCTTCCGAACACATGATGCCCGTATGGCCTGCATAACAGAATATGCGGGTCTGGGTATCGTATTGCCAGTTTCCGATGAGGGCGGCCTTTT
>ERZ773269.2749-NODE-2749-length-12810-cov-8.142846_pt1 | contig 12810 bp, 10 predicted proteins | sample MGYA00511958_ERZ773269 | MGnify/ENA primary metagenome ERZ773269 (study PRJEB29015, sample SAMEA2737761) | human gut metagenome | biome: human gut; feature: human-associated habitat; material: faeces | place: China | collected 2012 ... | reverse complement strand
GCGGAACGCCTGCGGGCGTTCCGCTGTCCCCTTTTTACAGGAGGGGTCACAGAGGGAAACAGCTGCCCTATTGCGGACAAACTGCTTGTTCTCTGCTGCGGCACTCTCAACAAAAAAGAACCGTCACCCTGGCCGGTGACGGTTCTTAGTTTTTAAGACGGTTCATCAAAAGGGCTGACCGCTTGTCGCAGTGCCTTTTCTATTTACAGTATACCCGCTTTTGAGGTTTCTGTCAAGAGCACGCCGTTTCGTTTCTGCGTGCTTTTTTCTTACCGGTCAAAGGTGGTGCTGAGGGTGGTCTGCCAGCTTTCGCCGGGGGCAAGGCAGGCGGCTGCGGCGCGCTGCTCCCAGTCCTGCGGGTCGGTGGCAGCGGCGGGCAGGCTGTGCCACGGCTCAATGCACACAAATCGCACCGGCTTTGCGGGAGCTGACCAGATGAGCGAATAGGGGTAGCCCTCCACCCGGCAGGTGATATTGCGTCCGGTGTCCTTCTCGCAGATGCCGATGGTGCCAGTGCGCAGGCCTGCCATGCAGAAGCTGTCGTTGGCAAACAGGTCATCGGTCAGCGGGATGGCCTGCTGGTTCTTCCACTGGTAATAGCTCTTGCCGCTCAGCAAGCCGTTGGGGCTGGCATCGAGGATGACCGGGCTTTCCGGCCGGTCAAAACGGAACTCGTAATCGGTGGTGGTGTGCTTGGCGTCGAACGGCACATTGAACGCCGGGTGGAAGCCGATGCCGAAACGCAGCTCCTCCGTGCCGGGGTTCGTCACCTGCAAAGTATGGTGCACGGTCTTGCCCTCCAGACGGAAGGTGCTGGTGAGCACAAAATCATAGGGAAAACGCTCTGCCTTGATGGCATCGTCTGCGCGCAGCTCCAGCTGGATGGTATCCCCTTCTGCCCGCAGCAGAGTGTGCTCCAGATCCCGGGCAAAGCCGTGCTGACCGCCCTTCCATGTTTTGCCCTTGGCGGCAAAGGTACCGTCCACCAGCTTGCCCGTCCACGGGAACAGGATGGGTGCATGGCGCTTCCAGATGGCGGGGTCGGCCTGCCAGAGCATCTCTTCGCCTGCGGCATTCTTCAGGCTGACGGCCTCTGCACCGTGGGTGTCCACGGTCAGGGTCAGAAATTCGTTGTGAATGGTTGCCTGCATGATTCATCTCTCCTTTTTATCTGTTGACGATGTGCTCGCCGTTTCCTTCCAGCCAGGTGCGCAGGTTCCGGGTGGTAATGTCCATCAGGTTCTGCAAAGCCTCCCGGGTCGTCCACGCAATGTGCGGTGTGAGGATAGCGTGGGGTTCTGCCCGCAGGGGGCTTTCCTGAGGCAGAGGCTCGGTGACAAAGGCATCGGCCCCGTAAAAGCCCAGCTGACCGCTGTGGAGGGCCGCTGCCACGGCCTCCTCATCCACCAGCGCGCCCCGGGCCGTGTTGAGCAGAATGGCCCCGGGCTTCATCTTCGCCAGCGCCTCCGCGTTGACAAGGCCCCGGGTCTGGGGTGTGGCCGGGCAGTGCAGGCTGAGGATATCGCACCGTCTCAGCAGGGTATCATAATCCACGAACTCCACACCGTCGGCGGCGTATTCGGGCCGGACGGTGCGGGTGCAGACCAGCACCTCCATGCCAAAGGCTCTGGCAATGCGGGCCGACTGCCGCCCGATGCTGCCATAGCCGTAAACGCCAAAGGTCTTGCCGTAGAGCTCCATCTGGGGCAGCAGGCCGATGCTCTCCGGGATATCCAGCTGCCAGCATCCCTGCTTGACGGCACGGTTGTAGCGCTCCGCGCACTGGCAGATGGCCAGCAGCAGGCTGAAGGTCATCTGGGCCACGCTGTAGGTAGAATAGCCCGGCACATTGGCCACTGCAACGCCGTGGCGGCGGCAGGCTTCCAGATCCAGGTTGTCGGTGCCCGTGGCAATGATGCCCACCCATTTCAGGTTCGGGCACTGCTGTAAGATCTCCTCATCCATGCGGCACTTGTTCAGCAGAACGATGTCCGCATCTCCAATGCGGGGGGCGATCTCCTCGTAGGTTGTGCGGACATAGCTGGTGGTATCGGGCACCAGCGCCTTTACCCCCGACCAGTCGAGGTCGCCTTCCTCCATGACATAGCTTTCCAGAATGACAGCTTTCATCTCAGTCCTCCAACAAAACGTCCTCGCTCAGCACCTGCCCGATGGGCTTTGCAATGCACAGGTCGGCCTGTGCATCCGCCCCGGTGGGCTGCATGTTGATGACCACCAGATGGCGGCCCCGGAAGTACCGGATGAGCCCCGCCGCCGGGTAGACCACCAGACTGGTGCCTCCGATGATGAGGGTATCCGCCTTGCGGATGGCAGACACGGCCCCGGAGAGCACTTCCTCGTCCAGCCCTTCCTCGTACAGGACGACATCCGGCTTGACGATGCCGCCGCACTTGGGGCAGCGGGGCACGCCGGTACTGTTGGCAATGAAGTCCACATCGTAGAACGCGCCGCACTTCACGCAGTAGTTGCGCAGGGTGCTGCCGTGGAGCTCGTAAACGGTCTTGGACCCCGCAGCCTGATGCAGGCCGTCGATGTTTTGGGTGACGATGGCCTTCAGCCTGCCCTCCCGCTCCAGCTTTGCCAGCCGCAGGTGGGCAGCGTTGGGCTTTGCCCCCTTCACAATGAGCTTATCCCGGTAGAACCGGTAGAACTCCTCGGGGTTCTCCTCCCAGAAGGTGTGGCTCAGGATGGTCTCGGGCGGGTAATCGTACTTCTGGTGGTACAGGCCGTCCACGCTGCGGAAATCGGGGATGCCGCTTTCGGTGGAGACTCCCGCGCCGCCAAAAAAGACGATGCGGTCGCTCTCGGCAATGATTTTTTCCAGTGCAGGAACCATAAAAGAAACGCTTCCTTTCCGGCAGATCGTTGTGTTTTGGATAGCTCCAGTATAACACAAATCCAGAGGAAAGGAAGCGTTTCTTTTTTTGATGGGATCGTCCCCTTGCTCAGCGCCCGTTTTCGGCAAACAGGGTTCCCAGTGCATCCAGCAGATCATGCGGGAGCATCCCGGTTTCCCCGTGCAGAGCGGCGGCACGGTCGGCAGCTGCACCATGGAGATAAACGGCACAGGCGGCGGCCTCAAAGGCAGGCAGACCGCAGGCCAGCAGGGCGCTGGTCATGCCCGCCAGCACATCCCCGCTGCCGCCCCGGGAAAGCCCCGGGTTGCCGGTGGGATTGACCGCGCAGCGGCCATCCGGCCCTGCAATGACGGTATGTGCCCCCTTCAGCACCACCACAGCATTCCATGCTTTCGCATAGCGCAGCGCCATGCCTTCCCGGTTCGCATTGATCTCTGCCGCAGAGCGCCCGGTCAGCCGGGCCATCTCGCCGGGGTGGGGCGTTAAAATCAGTTCTCCTTGAGGGTGAGGCATTTTTTCCGTTTGGAGCAGGTCAGCGGCGGCGTTCAGGCCGTCCGCATCCAGCACTGCACTGCCGGAGAAGCCGGGCAGGAGCGTTTTTACCAGTGCCCGGGTCTCGGCGGCACGGGCCGCGCTCTGGGCCGTATAACCCAGCCCGGGGCCCGCCAGCAGGACAGAGGCCTTCTGCCGCCGGATGCGGTCGATATTCTGGGGCGAGATGCCGCCCTCTGCCCCCGCTTCGCAGGGGCAGAGACAGCACTCGGGCAGGCGGGCGGCCACCGCCGCCAGCACCGGCTCCACACTTGCCAGCGTAACGATACCGGCTCCGGTGCGCAGGGCACCTTCCACGGCCAGCGCCGCCGCGCCCCGGTAGGACGCACTGCCCGCCACCACCAGCACGGAGCCAAAGGTTCCCTTATGCGCATCCCGGGGACGGGGCTGGATGGCCTGCCAGACAAAATCGGAAGTTATTGTCATTTTATCACGCTCCCTTTCACACAACCTCTCAGTCGGGCTTGCGGCTCAACCCCCCAGTCGCCTGCGGCGACAGCCCCCACTAGTAGGGGGGCCCTTGGCATTTCGTAAAACTCGCCCTCTTTGCCAAGGCCGCCCCTATTAGGGGCGGTGGCATCCCGCAGGGATGACGGTGGGGTTTAATCCGTTCCCTGCAAATACCTCCGGATCTCCTTCTCCGCCTCCTGCACCTCTTCATGGAACATGCGGGCAGAGACCCGGAGAGCACCATGGCCCAGGATAATGACCTGCTCCATGCCATCGGAGGTGGCCACGCGGACGCGGCGGCCCTTGCCGATCTCATGGGTGACACGCTCGATGAACATATCGGCGGTCTCGGCTTCCCGGGTGTAGACCACATGGATATTGTGGTACTGCTCTATGCTGCCGGGGCTGCCCGGCACACGGTAGGCATCAAACACAAGGATGAGCACGCACTTTTTGAAGCCCTGATAGTTGCAGAGGATGTCCATCAGCCTGTGGCGTGCCGCTTCCAGGCTCTCTTTGGAGAGTGCGTTCAGCTCGTCCCATGCAAAGATGATATTATAGCCGTCCACCAGCAGGTATTCGGGCTGGATCTCCCACTGCTCGGCGTTGAAATCAGGGCGTTCCCGCTTCTGGGTGGGGCGGAACGCCGCCAGCGGGTCCCGCTTGATGGGCCCATAGGTCTGTTCAAAGATCTTCAGCAGCTCAGCATCCTCTTCCAGGGTAGCGCGGTAGGCGGCCATCCGGCGGGGACGGGCCTGCACCGTTTCCTCGGTCTTTGCAGTCCTGCCCCAGCCGCTGTCCACATGCATGTGGCTGCGCACCTGTTCCCAGGGCACCACAAATCCGGCCCCGTGGGCGCAGAACACCGAATCCGCCGGGTTATCGAGATCGTGTTCCGGCTCATAGCCCGCAGCCTCGATGACCTCCGCTGCATTGTGGCAGGGGCGGTAGCCGTCCAGCGTCAGGGTCAGGTGTCCCCTGCCCCGGGTGTAGCCCACCACCTCCATGGGGTAGCTGCGCATGGTGGAGGCCGGTGCGGTGCCGGTGAGCAGGGTGGTATCCCCGTCGGCTCCGGTCTCGGGTGGGTCAAAGCTGCCGCCCATGTTCTGGATATCGTTCATGGCGCGGCCCACGTTGTCAGAGGGCAGCTCCAGCCGGAAGGCATACCACGGCTCCAGCAGCTGGGTCTTGTGGATCTGGTCTGCCATCATCAGGCCCTGCCGGACGGCGCGGTAGGTCGCCTGCCGGAAGTCGCCGCCCTCGGTGTGCTTGAGGTGGGCGCGGCCCGCAATGAGGGTGATCTTTACATCGGTCAGGGGTGCCCCGATGAGCACGCCCAGATGCTGCTTTTCCTCAAGATGCGTCAGCACCAGCCGCTGCCAGTTCTTGTCCAGCACCTCTTCCCGGCAGTCGGTGGCAAACTGCATCCCGCTGCCCCGGGGCAGCGGCTCCAGCTTGAGGTGGACTTCCGCATAGTGGCGCAGGGGCTCGTAGTGGCCCACGCCCTCCATGGCTTCGGTGATGGTCTCCTTATACAGGATGCCGCCGGGGCCGAAGCTGACCTCCAGCCCGTACCGCTCGGCCAGCAGGCTTTTCAGCACCTCCAGCTGGATCTCGCCCATCAGCTGGACATGGATCTCGCCCAGGGTCTCGTTCCAGACCACATGGAGCTGGGGCTCCTCCTCTTCCAGCCGATGGAGCTTTCCCAGCGCGGCGTGCACATCTGCGCCCTCGGGCAGCAGCACCTGATAGCTCAGCACCGGCTCCAGCACCGGCAGGTCGCTGTCCCGTTCCGCCCCCAGACCCTCGCCCGGGCGGGCTTTGGTCAGGCCGGTAACGGCGCACACCTGGCCGGGGCCGATGCACTCCGCCAGCGTAAACTTTGCGCCGGAGTAGAGCCGCAGCTGGTTGGCCTTTTCGGCCCATGGCTCTCCGTCGACCTCTCCGGTGAGCTGGGCTTTCACCTTGAGCGCGCCGCCGGTCACCCGCAGCCAGGTCAGGCGGTTTCCCTGCTCATCCTGGCTCACCTTGAACACCTTGGCCCCGAAGGCTTCCAGCGCGGGGGCCGGGCGGGTATAGCGGTCCAGGCCCTCCACCAGCGCGTCCACCCCCTGCAGCTTCAGGGCTGAGCCAAACCAGCAGGGAAACACATGCCGCCGGGCAATGGCGGGGATGAGGTCGGTATCGGTCAGGCTTCCCCGGTCCAGCATTGTCTCCATCAGCCGCTCATCGCAGACAGCCAGCGCCTCGTCCCGGTCGGCCTGCTCTGCCCCAAAATCCACAAAGCCATCCCCCAGCCGACGGTTCAGCTGGGTCAGAAGCGCTTCCCTGCCCGGGCTGGGCAGGTCCATCTTGTTCACGAACACAAAGGTGGGGATGCGGTACCGTCGCAGCAGCCGCCAGAGCGTCTCGGTATGGCTCTGCACGCCGTCGGTGCCGCTGATGACCAGCACCGCATAATCCAGCACCTGCAGTGTCCGCTCGGTCTCCGTGGAAAAATCCACATGGCCCGGGGTGTCCAGCAGGGTAAAATCGGTATTGCCCGCCGTGAAGAGGGCCTGCTTGGAGAAAATGGTAATGCCGCGCGCCTTTTCCAGCGCGTCGGTGTCCAGAAAGGCATCCTTATGGTCCACCCGGCCCAGCTTGCGGATGGTGCCGGTGCCGTAGAGCAGGGCCTCGGAAAGGGTGGTCTTGCCGCTGTCCACATGGGCCAGAATGCCGATGACCAGCTGCTTGTGCTCTTGTTCCATGCCGCGGCCCCCTTACAGCACGCTGGCGATCAGCGCAGCAGCAACCAGCGGCAGGCCCAGCACCAGATTGGAGAGCAGGCTGCAATAGGTGCGCTCCTCGGGTTCCAGCTCCTCAAAGGAGACGATCTTCTCATCCGCATAGTCGATGATGGAGCGGGTGGAGTGGATCTTTTTCTGCCGCTTGCCCATCCCCTTGAATTCCTCCAGCAGGTGGTGGATGGTCACGCCATCCAGCCGCAGGTAGTCCACCCAGGCCCAGATGAGCAGCACCACGCCGCACAGAAAGCCCGGGGCCTCCCAGATGGTAAACGTGCCATCGCTGACATAGCGCTGCCACAGCAGCATCAGCACGGCCACAATGGAGGTGCGGGTCACGGTCTTATATAAAATGGGGTGGAACATGTAGCGTTTGTACATCGAGGTCAGTTTCTTCATGGTGCGCTCCTTATTGATACAGATGCATTTTATTGTATCATGTTTTTGTGAAAAAAGATAGCTGTTTTGTGCGCACAGCGTGAACAGTTCCTCTCTTTCGCCTGTTCTTCACAGATATACAGTTCTTTCCATTTTATAGTAATTTTTTCCATATTCTTTTCCCACGAAAGTGTTTGTCACCGTTTTGTTTCCAATTCTATGCTGTGGCGGATTGACTTCTTTCCAGTAAAGTGCTAAAATATATCGTGGTGCGACTTTTGTCTTTCCTGTGCACTTTTTGGAAAGGCAGACAGCCTCACTGCGTTTAGGAAAAGGAAAAACGCGCGGCTCTGTCCGCGCAAGATCTGGGAGGATCATCCAATGAGCTTCAATTTTGATCGCCGCACCTTCCTGAAGGGTGCAGGTGCTGTGGGTGCCGCCAGCCTGCTGGCAGCCTGCGGCGAAAAGTCCAACAACACCGGCAATGGCGCTGCCGCCAGCGGTGCTGCTGCCCCCAACTCCACCGGCGCTACCCCCCTGAAGGAGTTCATCTCCTTTGAGAGCGGCAACCGTGAGCTGGAAAGCTGGAACATGCTGTACAGCCAGAGGGCTGAGGATGCCAACGTGGTCACCAACCTGTGGGACGGCCTGCTGAGCTTTGACTGCTACGGCAAGGTGGTTCCCGCCATCGCTTCCAGCTGGGAGCACAATGAGGATGCCACCGTCTGGACCTTCCACCTGCGGGACGACGTGGACTGGGTGGATTGCAACGGTGAGGTGAAGGCTCACCTGACCAGCAAGGACTTCCTGGTTGGCTTTGAATGGGTGATGAACGCCATCAAGAACGAGGCCAACAACACCTCCATGCCCAACGACACCATTGTGGGTGCTTACGAGTACTACGAGCTGACCAAGGAAGCCGGTGACGCAGCCGCTGACATGACCTACGAGGACATGCTGGCTGCCGGTGTGGGCATTGAGGCTCCGGATGATTACACTCTGGTGTTCACCTGCCCCAGCGCCTGCCCCTACTTTGATACCGTTGCCGCCTACAACAGCTTCTACCCCGTGGCCCCTGCTCTGATTGAGGAGCTGGGTGTCGAGGGCTTCCGGAGCTGCGACAACACCACCATGTGGTACAACGGACCCTATGTGGTGGAGGAGTACATCCAGGGCAACACCAAGAGCTACATCCCCAACCCCAACTACTACGATGCTGCCAACGTCAGCCGCTTTGAGCGCTTCACCGTCACCATGATCAGCGACGGTTCCATCAGCCTGCAGCTGTATCAGAACCGCGAGCTGGACGAGGTGGACCTGGGCGAGAGCAGCATCACCACCATTCAGTCCGATCCTTCCAACGAATACAATCAGCAGCTGTGCGAGAAGCGTGCCAAGAAGTTCAGCTACTGCTTCATCTTCAACTACGACAAGAAGAACACCGATGGCACCCCCGATGAGAACTGGAACAAGGCCATTGCCAACAAGGCCTTCCGTCAGTGCTTCTCCAAGGGCATGGTGCTGAACAAGTTCTTCGCCCGTTATAACCCCATCAATCCCCTGAAGTGTGAGAACGATTTCTTCACCATGAAGGGCCTGTGCTACACCTCTGACGGCACCGACTACACCAACCTGGTGGCCAAGGAGATGGGTCTGGACGGCGAGGCTTACGATGGCAAGACCATGAAACGTCTGCGCGCCAACAACGGCGACATCACCGAGCTGAAGAAGCAGGCCATGGAAGAGCTGAGCGCCATTGGTGTCACCTTCCCTGTCCACTGCTCCTACTACATTCTGGCCGGCTCCACCTCCGCTCTGGACCACGCCACCGTCCTGAAGCAGTGCTTCACCGACAGCTTCGGCGATGACTTCATCGTGCTGGATGTCAACACCTTCGTGTCCTCCACCATGAAGGAAGTCGTGGCTCCCAAGCTGCAGAGCTTCACCCACATGGGCTGGGGCGCTGACTTCGGCGATCCCGTCAACTTCCTGACCCAGATCATCATTCACGATGACAACGCTTACTACAGCTGCAACATGACCAACATCGCAGGCATTGTGAACAATGGCCCCGCCAGCTACCAGACCGAGCTGGTTGCCGCCTACGAGAAGTTCACCGATCTGGTGAACGAGGGCCGTGCCATCGTTGACGACACCGATGCACGCTACGCTGCATTTGCCAAGGCCGAGGCTTACTTCCTGGACGAGAACCTGATTTTCCCCACCGTCTACGATATCACCTGGTGCCTGACTCACGTCAACGAGTACAGCAAGATCAACGCAATGTATGGTCCCTGCAACTACAAGGCTGTGAACTGGGAGACCAGCGAGGAGGCCTACACCACCGAACAGTACGATGCGTTTGCTGCCGCATTTGACGCAGCCACTCAGGCCTGATCGAGTTAACCCATAGCAAAAAGCAGAACCGGACGTTTTTGAAGCGTCCGGTTCTGTTTTTTGCTCCCTGACAGCACAAAACCCCGCCGCGTGGGAAAGCTCCCAGCGCGGCGGGGTCATTGTGTTAAAATACAGGAAAGCGGTTCAGCTTACAGCTGGCTTTCATACTCCTTGCGGTAGCCTTCCAGCTCACGCTGGTTGCCATACACAAAGTGGCCGTTTGCGATCTCTTCCCAGACCGGCTTATCCACGCTGTAATCGTGGATCGAGGGGTCATAGACCAGCAGCTTCTTGTGCTTTTCCAGGCTGGGGTCAGGGATGGGGACCGCGCTCAGCAGGGCTTTGGTGTAGGGATGCAGCGGATGGAGGAACAGCTCCTCCGCCTCAGCCAGCTCCACGATGCGGCCCTTGCTGATAACGGCGATACGATCCGAGATGAACCGGACCACCGACAGGTCATGTGCAATGAACAGGTAGGTCAGGCCGCGGCTCTTCTTCATCTCGTTCAGCAGGTTCAGCACCTGTGCACGGATGGAGACATCCAGTGCAGAGATGGGCTCATCGGCCACGATGAACTCCGGCTCCATGACCAGAGCACGGGCAATGCCGATGCGCTGGCGCTGGCCGCCCGAGAACTCATGGGGGAAGCGGGAGGCAAACTCCGGCAGCAGGCCGACCTCATGCAGGGCGTTCATCACCTTTTCGTGCAGGTCATCCTGATCCTTGTAGAGATGATGGTTCAGCAGGCCCTCAGCAATGATATACTCCACCTTGGCGCGCTCATTCAGCGAAGCCATGGGGTCCTGGAAGATCATCTGGATCTTGCGGATGACCTCCTTGTCCAGTTCCTTGGAGATCTTGCCGTTGATCTTCTGGCCCTTGAAGAAGATGTCGCCGCCGGAGGTCGGGTTGATGCGGCAGATGGCACGGCCAATGGTGGTCTTGCCGGAGCCGGACTCGCCGACCAGCGAGAAGGTCTCGCCCTTATAGATGTCAAAGTTGACATGATCGACAGCAACAAATTTCTTCTTACCGGAGCCAAAGGTGATCTGAAGGTCTTTCAGCTCAATCAGCTTTTCGCGTTCAGCCATTTAAGTTGGCGCCTCCCATCTTTCCCATTTTCTCACGCAGGTTCTGGATGGAGTGCGGCCGCTCGATCTTGGGAGCGCGCGGGTCCAGATACCAGGTCTTTGCGGCGTGGGTCTCGGACACCTGGAAGAACGGAGGCTCTTGCACAAAGTCGATTGCCAGCGCATGCTTGTTGCGGGGCGCAAATGCGTCACCCTTGATCTCGTTGAACAGGTTCGGGGGAGTACCATCCACGCTGGGCAGGGCCTCACCCTTGGTGCCCAGCTGCGGCAGAGCCTGCAGCAGAGCCCAGGTGTAGGGGTGCCATGCGTCGTAGAAGATCTCCTCCACGGTGCCGTATTCCACGATCTGGCCGGCATACATCACGGCCACACGGTCTGCCACGTTTGCCACAACGCCCAGGTCATGGGTGATGTAGATAACGGACATGCCCAGCTCCTTCTGCAGGTCGCGGATCAGCTGCAGGATTTGTGCCTGAATGGTCACGTCCAGTGCAGTGGTGGGCTCGTCGCAGATCAGGATCTGCGGGCGGCAGGCCGCTGCAATGGCAATGACGACACGCTGACGCATACCGCCGGAGAACTCGTGGGGGTACTGCTCGTACCGACGCTCGGGGTCGGGGATACCCACCTTGCCCAGCATCTCGATGGCAGCCTTTTTGGCTTCCTCACCCTTCAGACCCTGGTGATGCTCAATGCTCTCCTGGATCTGCTTGCCGATCTTCTTCAGCGGGTTCAGGCTGGTCATGGGGTCCTGCATGACCATGGCGATCTTCTTGCCGCGGACACCCAGCCAATCCTTCTCGGTGAACTTGGTCATATCACGGCCTTCGAACATAATGGAGCCGCCGGTGATCTTACCGTTGGCATCCAGCATACCCACAAAGGTCTTGGTGAATACGGACTTGCCCGAGCCGGACTCGCCCACGATGGCAAGGGTCTCGCCTTCGTACAGGTCCAGCGAGCACTTGCGGATGGCGTTCAGCTTGCGGCCGCGCAGGCTGAAAGTGATCTCCACGTCTTTGGCAGAGATAATCGGTTGTCTATCCATTTACGTCTCTCTCTCCAATCTATCAAACGTGGTTGCGCGGATCAGCCGCATCCGACAAAGCGTTGCCCATGATATAGAAGGAAATGGAAATGATGGACACGATGGATGCAGGGAAAACCAGCAGGTACGGATAATCCAGGAAGAAGCCGCGCACCTTGCTCAGGATCAGGCCCAGAGAAGGCGTATCGATGCCCAGGCCCAGGCCCAGGTAGGACAGCGTGGATTCCAGATTGATGGTGCCCGGGATGGACAGTGCCATACGCAGGATGATAACGGAGACCAGATACGGCAGGATGTTCTTGGTCAGCACGCGCCACAGCGGGGTGCCCAGGCAGCGGGACGCGAGGTTGTACTCGCGGTCGCGGAACATGAACACCATGTTGCGGACACGGCGTGCCATAGAAAGCCAGTTGATGGCGATCATGGAGATGGCCATGATCCAGAAGCTCTGGCCCACCATCAGGGCGATCAGGGTCATATAGATGATATAGGGCACGTTGTCGATCAGGTTGTACAGCTCTGTGAAGAAGCGGTCCAGACTGCGCACATAGCCCCAGATCAGGCCGAAGATCACGCCCACGATGCTCTCGCCCACGGCAACCACCAGAGCCAGACGGATGGAAACCTGGGTGGCATACCACACCTGGCACCAGTAGTCACGGCCCAGGTTGTCGGTACCGAACCAGTACTCACTGTTGGGCTTGATGAAAGCCTTGCTGGAATCAGAGATCAGGGTGGTGTAGTGATACTTGCCGATGCCCAGCGCAATGAAGGAGAACACCGTCAGCGCCAGGAACAGGATCAGGCAGAAGACAGCGACCTTCTGCTTGAGGAAGTTCTGGATGACAGAACCCCAATAGGAATAGTTGGAGTAGCCGATGCGTTCAGCTTCTTCCGGGGAATAATCCACAAAGTAGAACAGTTCTTCGGGCTTCTTGCCCTCAAAATCCGATGCCTTAGCCATCAGCGAGCCTCCTCCTTTCCGGTCAGAGTAATACGGGGGTCAACCACCATCATCAGCACATCGCCCAGGAACACGCCCACGATGCCCAGCACAGCGTAGAGGATGACCAGGGTCTGCACAACGTTCAGGTCATAGCGCTGGATGGCATCCGTCAGCAGGGGGCCCATGCCGGGAACGGAGAAGAAGCGTTCCATCAGCAGGGAGCCGCCCACCGTCAGCAGGATGGACTGGGGGATATACTGCACCATGGGGACCATGGCGTTGC
>ERZ773269.2715-NODE-2715-length-12961-cov-14.506354_pt1 | contig 12961 bp, 13 predicted proteins | sample MGYA00511958_ERZ773269 | MGnify/ENA primary metagenome ERZ773269 (study PRJEB29015, sample SAMEA2737761) | human gut metagenome | biome: human gut; feature: human-associated habitat; material: faeces | place: China | collected 2012 ... | reverse complement strand
CCGACCTTTTGCAGGCAGAACGTGAATTACAGCAGAAAAGTATTGCGTGTGATGTGATGAAGGCTGTAAAGCTGTATCCCTTTACGGACAAAATGGTCGCTGATCTGTCGAAATATAAAATAATCCTGTTTGCGGAAGAATGCATTGCAAACGGAAGCATTGGTGAACATCTGGAATATGCTTTGCAGCAGAACGGATGGAATGGGCGCTTTATCCATTGCGCAGTGCGGAACGCGTGTCTTCCGCATGCCAGTGTGGCACAGATCAAACAGGCAACCGGTCTGGATGCTGCGCATCTTGTACAGGCCGTGCAGATGGCCGTGACGAAAGGAGAAAATTTACTGTGAAGATTCGATTGGACCAATATCTTGTTCAGCATGGTCTGACACAGAGCCGTGAGCGCGCAAAGGCGCTGATCATGTCCGGCATCGTTTTTGTCAATGAGCAAAAGGTGGACAAGGCCGGAGAGATGATCAAGGAAGATGCCAAGGTGGAAGTGCGCGGGCACGACATTGGCTATGTCAGCCGCGGCGGCCTGAAGCTGGAAAAAGCTATGAAGTGTTTCCCGCTTACACCCAATGGCAAGGTCTGCATGGACATTGGAGCATCTACCGGCGGCTTTACGGATTGTATGCTGCAGAACGGTGCCGTCAAGGTCTATGCGGTGGATGTCGGCTATGGACAGCTTGCATGGAGTCTGCGCACAGACGAGCGCGTAGTGAACATGGAGCGCACGAACATCCGCAATGTCAAACCGGAGGATCTTGCCGAGCAGATCGAGTTTTTCAGTGTGGATGTCTCGTTTATCTCGCTGCACCATATTTTCCCGGTGGCACAGGCAATCACAACGCCGGATGCCATGGGCGTTTGTCTGGTCAAGCCGCAGTTTGAAGCTGGACGCGAAAAGGTTGGCAAGAACGGTGTGGTGCGCGACCCTGCTACCCACCGTGAAGTGCTGCACAATGCCATGGGCTATGCTGCTGCAAACGGTTTTGCTGTACGCGGATTGGATTTCAGCCCGGTAAAGGGACCTGAGGGCAATATTGAATACCTGATGTTCGTGCAGAAGAGCGGCGAACCTTCCGTGCTGGACGACAGCGTTGCAGAGCAGGTGGTGGCGGCAAGCCACAGCACGCTGGACCGCTGAGTGGCTCTGCCATCAGACCAGAAAAAGGAGCTTCCCGCATGACGATCTATATTTCACCGAATCCCGGCAAGACCTCTGCCAACGAGATCGCACTGCGCGCGGCGCAGATTCTAATGAACCATGGTGCAGCTGTTCTGATGTGTGAACAGCCACGCACAAGCTGCAGCACGGCCGGAGTGGTTTATCTGCCGCTGGAGGAATGCCTTGAGCAGGCAGATGTGATCCTGACCATTGGCGGCGACGGCACCATTCTGCATGAGGCAAATCTTTCGCTCCGGTACGCAAAGCCGATCTTGGGCATCAATCTGGGACGCTGTGGCTTTCTGGCTACCTGCGAAGTCAGCGAGATGGAAGCCAAGCTCTCCGCTGTTGCACGGGGAGAGTTCAGCGTAGACAACCGGATGCTGCTGTATGTCCGCGTTCTTGGCCACGATGGCTGGGAGGGCCACGCCCTGAATGACGTGGTGGTCACAAAGGGCCGCCTGCAGCAGGCGATCGATTTCAGCATTTACTGCGATGATATTTTAGTAGAGCACTACCGTGGGGACGGTGTGATCGTTGCAACGCCCACCGGCTCCACAGCGTATTCGCTGGCGGCGGGCGGGCCGATCCTGGATTCCCAGACGAAGGGCGTTGTTGTAACGCCTATCTGCCCGCACAGTCTGGCCAGCCCGGCCATGGTGTTTGCGCAGGAGCGCAAGCTGAATATCTGTGTGGGACAGGTGGCCGATGATGAAGTGTTTATCAGCTGCGATGGCAGAGCTGGCTGTCCGCTCAAGGCCGGCGCAACGGCTGAAGTAAGGCTCTCCGATCAGGTGGTAAAGCTGATCACCTTCGGAAAAGCAGATCAGTTCCAGGCCATTGACCAGAAGCTTCGCAGCAGACGATAAAGGGGAGGCGAGTTTACGATGGCGCGCAGCCGTAAGGAAGATGTAAAAAGCAAGGGAGAACGTCAGCAGGTGATTCTCCGGCTTGTGCAGGAACACCCGATCAGCCGGCAGGAAGTTCTGCTGGATCACCTTTCCAAAGAGGGATTCGAGGTAACACAAGCCACCGTTTCCCGCGATATCCGGGAGCTGTGTTTGGTAAAAGCTGCCACGGCAGAGGGGTATCGCTATGTCTCCAGCCGGAACGAAAGCTTCAACCCTAAAACGCAGGGAAGGTTTGAAACGATCTTTCATGAATCCGTGCTGGGGGTAGATTACGCCGGACATGTTGTGCTGGTAAAGTGCTATTCTGGCATGGCCAACGCCGCATGCGAGGTTTTTGACGCATTGCAGTGGAAAAATGTGGTCGGCACGCTTTCGGGCGACGACACGTTCCTGATCGTTGCACGGTCGGAGCGTGATGCAAAAACGATCTGCTCGGAACTGACGAGACACATTGGATAAAAATAACGCGGGAGAAAAGATATGCTGAGCAGCCTGCAAATTGAAAATGTTGCTGTGATCCAGAAGGCTGAAGTACATTTCAAGCCGGGCCTGAATGTTCTTACCGGTGAGACTGGTGCCGGCAAGTCGATCCTGATCGATTCCATCAATGCGATCCTGGGAAACCGCACTTCAAAGGATCTTGTGCGCACAGGGGCCTCCAAGGCGGTGATCCGTGCAGCCTTTGAGGAGGTGCCCGGTACGGTGCTGGACAGCCTTGAGAAGGCGGGCTACGAGCGCTCGGATGCACTGATGCTCAGCCGCGAGATCACAGCCGAGGGCAAAAGCACCTGCCGCATCAACGGAATGCCTGCAACGGCTGCGGTTCTGCGGGAGCTGTGCGGAGGACTTATCAATATCAACGGTCAGCACGACTCTGTGGGCCTTCTGAACCCGGCAAGACATCTGGGCATTCTGGATGATTATGCGCAGAACAGCGCGGAGTTTCAGGACTATTATGTCCTGTACCGGGAGCTTGTGCGCATCAAGCGGGAGCTGGATGCCATGATCACCGACGAAGCCGAAAAGCAGCGCAGGATCGATCTGTTGAGCTATCAGGTGCAGGAGATCGAGGATGCAGGACTGACCGCCGGTGAGGAACAGACGCTGGAAAGCCGCCGCAAGATCCTTGCCAATGCATCTGCCATCCGGGATAAGATCGCACAGAGCTATGCATTGCTTTCGGGCGATGACGAGGCCTCTGGCGCAGTCGATCTGCTGGGCGAGGCATCCAATGCAGTGGATGCTGCCGCGCAGCTGGATGATGCACTTGCCGGTGCATCCAGTCAGCTGCTGGATCTGTATTACAATGCAAAGGATGTTGCCGCAGATCTGATCGGTCGGCTGGATTCCTATGATACCAACGATGCGGAGCTGGACGAGATTGAGCAGCGTCTAGATCTGATCTACAAGCTCAAGCGCAAATATGGTGATACGGTAGAAGACGTGATCGCTTTTGGACAGAATGCAAGGGAAGAACTGGAGCGCATCCAGTCCTCGCAGGAGCGGCATGACCACCTGCAGGCAGAAAAGCTCCGCCTTTATGCGCTGGCCCGCGAAAAGGCAGAAGCACTGACCCAGACGCGCCTGCGCGCTTTTGAAGAGCTGAACAAGCGTATTTCCGGCACGCTGGATTTTCTGAACATGCCGGGCGTGCGCATGACACTGCGCCATACCCGCGGCCCGCTGGCAAGCCATGGGCAGGACAGCATCGAGTTCTACATTTCCACAAACCCCGGTGAGGCACCCAAACCCCTTGCAAAAATTGCTTCCGGCGGCGAGCTGAGCCGCATCACGCTGGCCATCAAAAATGCAATGGCCGATAAGGATGCCGTGCCTACCGTAATCTATGATGAGATCGACAGCGGTGTTTCTGGCAAAGCCGCCGGGCGTATTGGTGAGGTACTGCGCCAGAGCGCACAGGGCCACCAGATCTTGTGCATCACCCATACAGCCCAGATCGCTGCACTGGCGGACTGCCATCTGCTGATTCAGAAAAATGTAGCCAATGACCGCACCTATACCGAGATCCATCCGCTGGATGAGGAGGGCAGGGTGGAAGCACTGGCCCGGCTGATCTCCGGCGACCACGTTACCGAGCTTTCGCGTGCCAATGCCCGCGAAATGCTGGGTCTTGGCGCAAGATAAGCCAAAATAAGCCGCTGCAGATAAGGGGTTGACAAGTCCGAAGCATTGTGATAAAGTAGTTCTTGTTAATGGCGATGAAGGGAACAAGTACCTTGAAGTGTTCTGCCCAGAGAAACCCCGGTTGGTGTAAGGGGCCGCAGAGCAGCAGGGGAAATACCTCCCGGAGCTGCAGGCTGAATGCCGTTCAGGTTAATAGGCTATGCCGCGTGCGAGCGTTACAAACGCAGGAGTGTCTCTCTACTCTGGGGTGTGCACTCGTGAGGTCGTTTCTGTGAGGAAGCGGCAAACAGAGGTGGTACCGCGAATTTTCTCGCCCTCTGCCAAATTCATTTTTGGCAGAGGGTGTTTTATTTTTCCCTCTGCCCACAAACAGGAGGAAAAAATCATGACTCTGTACGAAGAACTCAAGGCCCGCGGCCTGGTGGCCCAGATCACCGATGAAGAGATCATCGACCTGATCAACAATGGCAAGGCAACCTTTTACATCGGCTTTGACTGCACTGCCGACAGCCTGACCGCAGGCCACTTTATGGCCCTGACCCTGATGAAGCGCCTACAGATGGCAGGCAACAAGCCTATTGCCCTGATCGGCGGCGGCACTACCATGATCGGCGACCCCTCCGGCCGTACTGACATGCGCAAGATGCTGACCAAAGAGGATATCGCCCACAATGCCGCATGCTTCAAAAAGCAGATGGAAAAGTTCATCGACTTCTCTGAGGGCAAGGCACTGATGCTGAACAATGCAGACTGGCTGCTGAACCTGAACTACGTGGAACTGCTGCGTGATGTGGGTGCCTGCTTCTCCGTGAACAACATGCTGCGCGCCAAGTGCTACGAGCAGCGCATGGAGAAGGGCCTGTCCTTCCTCGAGTTCAACTACATGATCATGCAGAGCTACGACTTCTACTACATGTTCCAGCACTACGGCTGCAACATGCAGTTCGGCGGCGACGACCAGTGGAGCAACATGCTGGGCGGCACCGAGCTGATCCGCCGTAAGCTGGGCAAGGACGCTTATGCTATGACCATCACCCTGCTGACCGACTCTCAGGGCAAGAAGATGGGCAAGACCGCCGGCAATGCCGTCTGGCTGGATCCCAACAAGACCAGTCCATTCGAGTTTTACCAGTACTGGCGCAATGTGGGCGATGCCGATGTGATGAAGTGCATCCGTATGCTCACCTTCCTGCCGCTGGAGCAGATCGACGAGATGAGCACTTGGCAGGATCAGCGCCTGAACGAGGCCAAGGAGATTCTTGCCTACGAGATGACCAGCATGGTGCATGGCAAGGAAGAGGCCGAAAAGGCTCAGAATGCTGCCCGCGCACTGTTCAGTGGCAACGCAATGGATACCGAGCACATGCCCAGCACCCAGCTGACCGAGGCTGATCTGACGGACGGTGCCATCGGCATTCTGACCCTGATGGTCAAGGCTGGTCTGGCTGCTTCCAATGGCGAGGCTCGCCGTCTGGTGGTGCAGGGCGGTGTGTTGGCAGACGGCGAAAAAGTCGCTGCTCCCACTGTCAGCTTTACCGCAGAACAGTTGGCCAAGGGCATCGTCATTAAGAAGGGCAAAAAGATCTACCACAAGGTAACGCTGTAAAAAAGCATTATAAAATTTATGGGCCAGAAACGTCCGTAGGCGTTTCTGGCCCATTTTTTACATTTTAGCGCGCAACAGCTGCTGTCCGGCAGTCACCCGGCCGGAGAGCAAAGGCTCTATCCGTGCAAACCGGCTGCTGTTGGTCACGATTACCGGGGTGGTCAGCGTGTAGCCTGCCGCTGCAATGGCCTGCATATCGAACCGGAAGAGCAGCTGCCCCTTCTGCACATGTTCTCCAGCCTGTACAAATAGCTCATAGCCCTTGCCCTTCAGCTCCACGGTGTCCATGCCAACATGAATGAGTACCTCCAGCCCGTTATCGCACAGCAAACTGATGGCATGATGGGTCTTGGCAATCTTTTCCACAATGCCGTCTGCGGGTGCTACTACCTCGCCGCAGCTGGGCTCGATGGCGCACCCTTTGCCCAGCACCTCGCTGGAGAACACAGGGTCCTTGATCCGGGTCAGTGCGCGGATGCGTCCTGAGACCGGTGCATAGAGCAACTGCCCGCTGTCCGCAGGCGCAGCTTCCATTGCGGGGTCATCAGGGGCAAATAGCGCACTTTTCTCAAAATGTGCCAGCAGCCGCTGCCGGATGCTGTGCATAAGAGTAGCAGGTTCTTTCATTCCGGTTTCCTTCTTTCGGCAGGGGAACTGCCGTGGCGGTGTTTTTCTTGTCTCTACGCATTCCGCAAAAACAGGGCCGAAAGGGAAGTTGTCCCCTCGGCCCCGACTTATGCTTTTACAGCTCGTATGCCTTTTTCAGTGCCTCATAGGCGGCGTCCTCGTTTTCCGCGTGGACGAGCAGAGAAATATCCAGATCGCTGGTGGTGATCAGCAGCACCTCAATACCGGCCATAGCCAGCGCATTCAGTGCCCGCGCAGCCACACCACAGCTGGCGACCATATCCTCGCCGAACAGGTTCAGCTTGGAGTAACCCACACTGATCAGGGGAGAAGCCTTGGCGTCCTTATCCAGATTTGCTGCCGAGATTGCTTTCATCACCAGCGGCAGATCACTGCTGGATGCGGTAAAGCTGAAATCAATGGTAGTGCCGTGGGGAGCGCTCTGGCTGATCATATCCACCACTACGCCGGTCTCTGCAAAAATATCCAGATACCGGGACAGACTGTTGCCCCGGAACGCTACGTCCTGCACGCTGATCATCATCAGGTCGGTCTCGATATTGATCTTCGATACTCCGTACATAAAAAGTCCTCCGTTCTGCCCGAGTTGCCGGACAACGCTCAATCATTTCACATTTTTATGTAAGTGCTAAAAAGGATGCACTGATATTATTTTGCGCGATTTTTTGTATCCTGTCAAGGCTGAAATCAGAATAATTTGCCCGCACACCATGCGCTGCCGCCAATTTTTGCGTGTAATCGTGCAAAAGGTAGGTGCGCACATTGGTTTTTCCGGTATCATAATGGGTCACGGTGGGGTGCAGCTGCGGCGCAAGCACTTCACACTGCACCGAGCCGTTCGGCTGGGTGGTCTTTTGCAGCTGCAAGGTCAGGATCGCACCCACCAACTGATCCGGGTGGCTCTGGGTGCTGAGGAAATTGCCCAGCGAGAAGGCGACAAAGCTTCTCCGCCCGTCCGCTGCGGTCAGCCACTGGGCATCCTGCAGCACATGCGGATGGGTGCCCACGATGACATCTGCGCCCCAGTCTGCCAGATTCTGCGCCAGTGTGCGCTGACTGTCCACGACGGCGTGGCTGTTCTCTACGCCCCAATGCACTCCCACCACCACAAAATCTGCCTGTTGACGCGCCAAGCGCACCTGCCGCTCGATCACATCGGTCTGGCTGGTGTAGATGACATTGGCTGTCATATTCTTATTCTGGCGGATACCGTTGGTGTGCTCAGTATAGGAGAGATAGGCGATGGTCACACCGTTGACGGTTTGCAGCGGGATGCGGTCGTAGTCCTCTTCGCCGCACCACAGACCGGTGGTGACTACATCCTCCGGCATGGACTCCCAGAATTGCAGAGTAGCCGCAATGCCGGACGCGCCCTTATCATAGGTGTGGTTATTGGACAGGCTGAACACCCGCACCCCGTCACGGTACAGCGCCCGCGCACAGTCGCCGGGGGTGGAAAAGCATGGGTAGGTGGAGGGTGCAAGGGTGTCGCTGCAAAGGGTCTCCTGATTGATCCAGTTCACATCCTGTTCCGCATAGAAAGGAGCGATGTGCTCATAGCAGTAATCAAAGCTGTACTTTCCGTCTTCGCCTGCCCGGCGGGCGGCCTGATTATAAATGGGAGAATGGATCAGGTTATCTCCTGTTGCGGAAAACCGGATGGTTTCCACCACAGGCTGCGGTTCAGGTTCCGGCTCCGGGGTCGCAATGGATGAAGTAGGGGATAACACATCCTCCGGCGGCTCGACGCCGCCCACCGGTACATCTTCTCCCGGCAGCCTTGTCCAGATCCCCAGACACAATGCTATCACGCTCACAGCCAGAACCGACAGCACCACCGCCTGGAGCGTTTGTTTTTGGCCGCGCTTACGGGCAGTCGGACGCCGCCGCTTTAAAGGCTCCTGCTTCATCGTTCACCTCTTCTCCCGGCGTATGCCGGGCAGCTCGTTTTTCAAAGTGCAGCGATCAGATCGCCCATATCGTACAGACCCGGCTCTTTTTTTGCCAGATAGACCGCAGCATTCACTGCACCGTTGGCAAAGATGCTGCGGGAATAGGCGGTATGCCGCAGGGTGATCACCTCGTCCGGGCCGCAGAACAGCACCTCGTGGTCGCCCACGATGCTGCCGCCGCGCACAGAGCTGATGCCGATCTCCTTCGGGTCACGCTTCTGGCGCACGGAGGAGCGGTCGTACACATAATGGTACGCGCCATTATTTTCCTCGTTGATGGCGTCGGCCAGCATCAGTGCCGTTCCGCTGGGGGCATCCAGCTTGTTGTGGTGATGCTGCTCCACGATCTCGATATCATAGTTGATACCCAGCACAGCAGAGGCGCGCTTGCACAGCTCTGCCAGTACATTGATGCCCATGGACATATTGGCGCTCTTGAACACCGGAACGCTGCGGGACAGCTGCACTACCTTCAGCTGCAGCTCCTCCGAAAGGCCGGTGGTGCACACCACGATGGGCAGCTTGTGGGTCTGGCAGTAGGGCAATGCCTTTTCCACTGCGGCAGGGGAACTGAAGTCGATGATCACATCGCCCTTGCCGTTCAGCTTTTCCAGACTGTCGTAGACCGGAATGCCGTTTTGCTCGCCGTCCTTCATATCAATACCGGCCACCACACAGCAGTCCTCCCGCTGTGCGATCATATCGCACAGCACATGGCCCATGCGGCCGCCAATACCCTGAATCACGATCTCTGTCATTGCTGTTTCCTCATTTCTATAATATGGCAGAATGCCCGGAAGCTGAAGATCCCGGGCATTCTGTACGCTGTTGTTATTCCTTGATCAGACCTGCAGCCAGCAGAGCCTGCTCGATCTTTGCCTTGTGGGCATCGCTGGGCTCTACCAGCGGCAGACGGCATTCGCCTGCGTTCCAGCCCAGCACGTTCATGGCATACTTGACCGGAATGGGGTTCACCTCGCAGAACAGAGCCTCCTCCAGCGGCAGCATTTCCAGCTGCAAAGCGCAGGCCTTGGCGGTATCTCTGTCAAAGAAAGCCTGACAGCAGTTATGCACCAGTTCCGGCGCAACATTGGACACCACGCTGATGACACCCTTGCCGCCCAGTGCCAGCAGGGGAACCACCTGATCGTCGTTACCGGAGTAGATGTTCAGCGCATCACCGCACAGTGCAGCAACTCTGGCCACCTGAGAGATGTTGCCGGAGGCCTCCTTGATGCCGTTGATGAGCGGGTGCTTGCTCAGCTCCAGAGCAGTCTCGGGTGCAATGTTCAGACCCGTGCGGGAGGGTACATTGTACAGGATGACCGGGATGCCGCCGGCCTCAGCCATGGCGGTAAAGTGCGCCACCAGACCGGCCTGCGAGGTCTTGTTGTAGTAGGGGGTGACGTGGAGCAGGGCGTCGGCTCCGGAGTCCTGGGCGTGGAGGGAGAGGTAGACGGCGGCGGTGGTGTCGTTGCTCCCCGCGCCGGCGATGACCTTCACCCGGTGATCGACCCGCTTGACGCAGTACTCCACGGCGGCGATGTGCTCCCGAATGGTCATGGTGGCAGACTCGCCGGTAGTGCCGCAGACGCAGATGGCGTCTACGCCGCCGGCGATCTGCGCATCGATGAGACGGCCGAAGGCGTCATAGTTGATGGTACCGCTGGCGTCAAAGGGAGTGGCGATGGCCACACAGTTTCCGGTAAAGACAGGAGTTCGCATGAAAAGCACCCTTTCTTTGAGTTAGGAATTAGAAATTAGGAATTGCGGCGTTCCGCCGCCGCGCCCAATTTCCAACTCCCAGCTTCTAATTCCTAACTCCCCCAAAGGTGGTTTTGTTATGAAAGATGTGATCATCAACGCGGAGGACGTCCGCTTCTCCTATGTCACCGCCGAGGGCGTGGCTCCCATCGTGCTGGACGGGGTCTCTCTGAGCATTGAGGAGGGCTCCTTCGTGGCGGTGCTGGGCCACAACGGCAGCGGTAAGTCCACCCTGGCCAAGATCATCGCCGGCATCTACACCCCCACCAGCGGGCGGATCCTGCTGGACGGGGAGGACATCACCGGCCTGGACATCACCCAGCGGGCCCACCGGGGCGTCAGCTTTGCCTTTCAGCAGCCGGTGCGCTTCAAGGGTCTGACAGTGAAGGACCTGATCACCCTGGCCAGCGGAAAAAACATCGGCGTGCCGGAGGCGTGCAACTACCTGTCCGAGGTGGGGCTGTGCGCCAAGGACTATATCGACCGGGAGGTGGACGGCTCCCTGTCCGGCGGCGAACTCAAGCGTATCGAGATCGCCATGATCATGGCCCGGGGGACCAAGCTGTCCGTCTTTGACGAGCCGGAGGCGGGTATCGATCTGTGGTCCTTCTCCAACCTGATCCAGGTGTTCGAGCACCTGCACGAGAAGATCAACGGCTCTATCCTCATCATCTCCCATCAGGAGCGGATCCTGAACATCGCCGACCGCATCATCGTTCTGGCTGACGGCCAGGTGCGCAGCGACGGGGGACGGGAGGAGATCCTGCCTCAGCTGCTGGGCGAGGCCCCCAGCGTGTGCAGCGCGTTGAGCGACAAGGTAAAATAACAAGACGATCAGGAATTGGAAATTAGGAATTGACGCGCCGATTCGGGGCGGAGGTGCCTGATTCCTCCGGCAGAGCCGGATGCAGTCATTCCTAACTCCTCATTCCTAATTTACAGAAGGAGACAGAACCATGGACGCCATACAGAAAAATTTGCTGGAGCAGGTCGCCGAGCTCCATGATGTGCCCGAAGGGGCCTATAACATCCGGGCCAACGGGAAGGCGGCCGCCCGGAACACCACCGCCAACATCGACATTGTCAGCAAAGAGGACAAGGACGGCATTGACATCATCATCAAGCCCGGCACCAAAAATGAGTCGGTCCACATCCCTGTGGTGCTCAGCGAGAGCGGCCTGAATGAGACCGTCTACAACGATTTTATCATCGGCGACGACTGCGACGTGACCATCGTGGCCGGCTGCGGCATCCACAACGAGAGCCACCAGGCCTCCGAGCACGACGGCATCCACACGTTCCACTGCGGCAAGAACAGCCGCGTGAAGTACGTGGAGAAGCACTACGGTGAAGGCACCGGCACCGGCGAGCGCATCCTCAACCCCGTGACCAACGTGATCGAGATGGATGAGGACAGCTATCTGGAGATGGAGACCACCCAGATCAAGGGTGTGGACTCCACCGTCCGCACCACGAAGGCCACCCTGGGCTCCCGGGCCACCCTCATCATCAAGGAGAAGGTGATGACCCACGGCAAGCAGCTGGCCAAGTCCGACTTTACTGTGGACCTGAACGGAGAGGACTGCCACACCAACGTGATCTCCCGCTCTGTGGCCCGGGACCAGTCCCACCAGGTGTTCCTGGCCCGGATCAACGGCAATGCCCGGTGCTACGGCCACTCCGAGTGTGACGCCATCATCATGGATCAGGGCGTGGTGGCCGCCATCCCGGAGGTCACCGCCAACTGCGTGGACGCCAGCCTGGTCCACGAGGCTGCCATCGGCAAGATCGCCGGGGAGCAGCTCATCAAGCTGATGACCCTGGGCCTCACCGAGAAGGAGGCCGAGGAGCAGATCGTCAAGGGATTTTTGAAGTAAATCAGACGTCCAGGGAGGGGAGGCCGGCTGCGGTCTCTCTTCCTTTTTTCATCGGGATGTGATACAATACCGGAAAAATCTTTTGAAAAGGGGTGTGGACCGTGCGGACCATTTATATTGACTACGGCGAGGTGTCCCAATCGGGGCCGCTGGGAATTTTCAGCTGTGAGGTGCAGATCCTTTACGCTGGGACGGTGCTCCACACGGAGCAGGCCAAGGTCCGGGCGGAGGTTCCACAGTATCAGGAGATGGCGGAGCGGGCCGGGATATACTTTTTCTTTGAGGATGAGGAGCTCCCGGAGATCCCGTTTTACGCGGTCCCCAGCCTGGAGCTGGTGGCCCGGGACCGGGAGGGAAACTGGTACGGCCGCGCGGAGGACCTGGGGGAGGGCGTGTACTGCGTCACCCCGGAGGGAGCGGCTTTCCGGGTGTCCGAACGCATGGGCCGGTTCTCTGGCCGCCTGCTGGCGGGGGAGGAGGTCCGGGAGCTGTGGGAGCCTGTCCCGGAGCTCAGGGTGTACCCCTCCAAGGCGGAGGCAGCCCGGGAGGTGGAGCTGGTCCCGCCGGAGAAGCTGCTGCCAAAGGGATGGAAGGAGCGGGAGAGATGAGGATGCTTGCCACCACAGAGCAGATGAGAGAGCTGGACCGGACCGCCATTGAGGAGCGGGGGATCCCCTCTCTGGAGCTGATGGAGAACGCCGCCCGGGAGGTGGCCCAGGCGGTGGCCGATCTGGTGGGGCCGGTGAAGGGCCCCCGGCCGGACGGACGGATCGGGGGCGCGGTGTCCGTGGCGGTGCTCACCTCGCGTGGCGAGCCGCTGACCCCGGAGGAGCAGCGGGAGGCGGACGAGATACGGGCTGTGGTGGAGTCCAAGAACAGCGACCTCACCC
>ERZ773269.2714-NODE-2714-length-12966-cov-6.766091_pt1 | contig 12966 bp, 12 predicted proteins | sample MGYA00511958_ERZ773269 | MGnify/ENA primary metagenome ERZ773269 (study PRJEB29015, sample SAMEA2737761) | human gut metagenome | biome: human gut; feature: human-associated habitat; material: faeces | place: China | collected 2012 ... | reverse complement strand
CGAAGATAACATCGTTACCTGACTTCCAAGCAACACGTCCAGCAGAACCCATCAATCCCTCAAAGTCGTAATCGAATGCTTCGTAGCTCTTAGCAGTTACCAAAACAGGTGCCTTCAACTTACGAGACAATTCTTGTACAAGCTCACCGTGACCAATTGTTCCGAAACCAGCGTAGATTACTGGACGCTTAGCATTCTTCAAATTTTCAACAGCGGCATCAACATCAGCAGCCTTAGGTGCAACTGGGTCGTATTCCTTGTAAACATCACCAGAAGAGTAAATTGGGTTAGCGTAGTTCATCTCAGCGTCAATTTCAGCAAATCCGAAATCGGCTGGCACTTCAAGAACAGCAACACCCTTCTTTGAAATGGCGTTGCGGATGGCATCGTCAATCATGTATGGCAATTGCTCAGGAACAGCAACGCGCTTGTTGTAAACAGCGATGTTGTTGTACATTGGGTTTTGGTTCAACTCTTGGAATGAATCCATTCCCAATTCACGTGATGGCTTTGAACCCAAAATTGCCAAAACTGGCGTTGCATCCATAGCAGCATCGTACAAACCGTTGATCAAGTGAGTAGCACCAGGTCCACCAGATCCGACAGCAACGGCCATCTTACCACTGAACTTGTATTGCATGGCAGCCGCCATACTTCCAACTTCTTCGTGCTTAACTTGAATGAACTTGATGTTGTTCTCAGGATTACTCATCGCGTTCATCAATCCACTCAAAGTTCCAGAAGGAATACCGTACATTGTGTCGATACCCCAACCTTCCATAACCTTCAATGCAGCCAAACCGGCTGTAATCTTCTTATCTGACATGAGATAAGCCTCCTGTTTAGAAAAACAATTATTCTCCGCCACCCTAGCCAAACAACTAGGCCGATGAAGATGATTAATTAAATAATTACTTACGTTTAGTATGACGCTTTCAAACACTTAAGACAAATAAAAAGGTTTATTTTCCTGGAAATAATTGTAAGCGCCTTCCAACACAATTATATTAACGCTTTTCCAAATCGATGGGACAAAAAAAGAGCACCTACTCGAAAGTAGATGCTCTCTTTAAGACTTAAGGTAAAATGCAGATTACCAAGAAGCCTTCTTAACACCAGGGATCAAGCCCTTGTGTGCCAATTGACGGAAGTTCAAACGTGACATTCCGAACTCGCGCATGTAAGCGTGAGGACGTCCATCAATCTTATCACGGTTGTGCATACGTACAGGTGAAGCGTTGCGAGGCAACTTTGACAACCCTACGTAGTCACCAGCAGCCTTCAAGGCAGCGCGCTTTGCAGCGTACTTCTCTACAGTTGCTTCAATCTTCTTAGCCTTAGCGATCTTTGACTTCTTAGCCATGATTACTTAACCTCCTTGAACACAGTGACACGACGCAACTTTGGAGAGTACTTCTTCAACTCCAAACGGTCTGGCGTGTTACGACGGTTCTTAGAAGTCAAGTAGATACGCTCACCAGTTTCGGCGGCTTCCAACAAAATGTTAATGCGCATTAACATAACTCCTTGAATTTAATTTGTGAGGTGCCCCTCACCACTAATTTGAACGACAGGATTAGCTGCATTGGGCTAATCCCCAAGCTTGCGCCGTTACAATATAGCTAGTAAATTACAAATAATTATATTACACAGTTTATTGAGAAAATTCAAGTGTTTTCCCTAAAAAAGTGACAAGTAATTTTACTTGACGCATTTTAAGCTTGATTTATCAAGGAAAACACGCATTTTTTAGATCCAATTACTTCAAATTCCAAGCCGCACTTTCAAACCCGTTGTACAGCTTATTGATTTCCTTTTCAGTTGTCTTGGTCTGATAAACCTTAACAATTTCACGATAGGCTTTCGTCTTGGCCTTATCCTTACGCGCCGCAATGATGTTAATGTATGGCGATGCCGTCTTTGGATTAGACACATCTTGCGTCAACAAAACATTTTTGGTCTTTAGTCCGGCATCTTGTGCGTAGTTACCGTTAATCACCGCTGCGTCTGCTGACTTCAATGCTGACACAGTTTGGTCGGACGCGATTTCAACAATGTCCAACTTCTTAGGATTATCTGTAATGTCCTTTACAGTTGGTGTATCAACACTCTCATTATACTTAATCAACTTGGCTTGTACTAACAAATTGAGCGCGCGTTGTTCGTTCGTCGCGTCATTTGGAATTACCGCTTGTGCCCCATCCTTCAAGTCAGCAAGCTTGTCATGCTTCAATGAATACAAACGAATCGGTGAAATCACCGTTTTACCAATCGAGACCAACTTATTACCCAGCTTCTTGTTTTGGTCATCAAAGAACACCTTCGTTTGAAAGGCATTCAAATCCAAACTGCCGTCCACAAGGGCTTGGTTCGGCTTTACATAGTCACTGAAAACCTTGATTTTGATCTTCACGCCATACTTTTTCTCGGTACGCTTAGACACATTTTCCCAAAGCTCACGTGATGAATCACCAACAATACCAACTGTAACGGTTTTATCATCAGTATCAGCCTTCACGTGATTAATTACTGTCGTACCTACCGCAATCGTCGTTGCCACTGTTACAGCAGCCCCAAGCCAAATCTTCTTATTAACCATCTGTTTTCCCCTTAATCTTTTTCCGAATAATCCGCAATAAGTGCGGTTACCAATGCCACATGATGCTCGTAATCACTTAACCGAATGTTTTCATTTGGCGCATGGATTTGACTGCCATCATAAGCTAACCCAACTGCTGCAATCGGTGCGCCAATGTATTTGTTCGCCCAGTACATTGGGCCGGTGCCAGCCGATGTTGGTGACACTTCGACGGTCTGGTACAGCTGTTCAGCCAATGTGACCAACGACAAAATTCGTGGTGCTGACATGTCTGAACGGTATCCTGGCGTTGCTAATGTTAGCGTCGCTTCAACATCGCCGAATCCATTTCGTTTTAGCTGATCCACTAGTTTGTCAAACACATCTTGTGGTTCTTGGCCTGGCACTAATCTAATTTCCAACTTAGCCGTTGCGCTTGCTGGTGTGACTGTTTTAACACCCGGACCCTGATACCCACTTTGGATTCCCTCAATATTCAGGTTGGACTTAAAGAACAAATTGTCATAGAAATCCTCACCCGTCGTCTCAGTCAATAACGGCCGTCTTAACCCAAAGTCACGTTTCAAGCTTTCAGGTGTGACTTCACCACCCCGTACTAGAGCTTGCTCGCGTTCATTCGGCTCGCGAGCTGTTTCATAAAGCCCATCAATTAAAATTTCACCATCTTGTCCTCTTAGTGACGCGATGGCATCAATCAAACGCCAAGCCGCTGAATCAACGACTGCTGCAAACGATGAATGAATTTCTTCTGCCGCCGTCTGTGCTGAAAGCGTGAACGTAATAATCCCCTTATTACCCCCGAACACCTCCAAACGATCATCACCATGGACGGTCCCAGATTCCCAAATAACTAAATCGACATTTTCAAATTCATAAGCATACTTTTCTAGGTAATCCTTAAAATGTTCAGATCCGGACTCTTCAGCACCTTCAACTACAAAGTACACATTTACTGGCAATGTTTCATGCAGTGCAAGGTAATCTTCAACTGCTTCCAATCGTGCCGTGATATGCCCCTTATCGTCCGCTACACCACGTCCATATAGTCGCCCATCCTTTTCGGTTAACGTAAACGGATCAGTTTCCCACAGCGCGATTGGATCTTCCGGTTGTACATCGTAGTGGTTATAGAGCACCAACGTCTTCGCATCTGGTCGATTGCTTAAAAACTTAGCGAGGACAAACGGCGCTGGAAAACTGTCATCATACGTAACTTCTGCACCGGCGTCACGAAAGACATCTCTTAAATATTTTGCTGCAACATCTAATCCCTCTCGACGAGCCGAAACACTTGGTATCGCAACTAAATCCGATAATACCTGTAAATTTTTCTCTCGATTACTACTCATCCCTGTTTCCCTCATTTATTCATTAACTCACATCGAATCCCGCGTTAATTCGATGCTGTCGGTTGGATTTTCCACAAAAAAAGTCCCAGGACATCCAAATGGACATCCTGGGACGACATAATCGTGTTACCACCCAGTTTTCCCTTTTTATCACCAAAAAGGGCTTCATACGTACGCCTTCTGACCGGACTAGTCAACGGTCGCCGGATATACGTTTGCGCGATAACGGGCGCACCCGGTTAATGCTTGCAAATCTGCTCACATCAACTCTGACTCAAAGACCATTTTCACCCCTTGCCAAATACCAACTCACACCAAACGTTGGCTCTCTGTGATTTTTTCAGGACTTACTTCATCTCGTCGTTGTCGATAAAGTAAGTATATTTGCTACATTAAAAAAATGTCAACATTTTTTCTAATGTAATTTTAATTTAACGTGGCAGTTCATTATAATTCGCGATGAATATTCTGGAAATTTTGCTCAATTTGATTCAGCTCATTCGCATAACCAATCAAGTTATCAGCAAACTCTTCAGCACGTTCTGCGTCAGTTTTGTAGCACAACTTGTGTTCCAAGCTGGCCCACATGTCCATACCGATTGTTCTGATTTGAATCTCAACCGGTACACGTTCAACACCCGTCGACCTGAAGACGGGAATTTCAACCACTAAGTGCAAGCTGCGATAGCCACTTGGCTTAGGATTTTCGACATAATCCTTGCGCTTTAACAAAGTGACATCATCTTGGGCGACTAACAAACGTTCAACCGTGTAAATGTCATCAATATAATTCGTGATGACGCGAATGCCCGCGATATCAAAGATGTTATCTGGAATAATATCCACAGTCATTGGCAAGTTTTTCCGTTGCAACTTGCCAAACAAACTTTGCGGATCCTTCATGCGTCCCTCCAAATGATGGATTGGGTTATGGTTATAGTTCATTTGAAACTCAGCATCAAGATTTTCTAATTTCGTCGCAATCTCATGTTGCGCAGACTCGTACGTTTGATACATGCGGGCAAATTTCGTGAGTTCTTCGACTTCTACCCCGATATTTAGGCCCGACGTACTTAGCATGTCGCGCATTTGGTTGACGTTTATCGTTGAAGCTCGTTGATTAATCATTGCTACACTCCGTTTCAAAATCTTTGTATATATTATATTGAAACAGGCCAACCTTATACCAGACTATAGATTTATAAGTTCGAAATAATTAGCGTCGCTTTTCCAAACCACTATTTTGCCCATCTAGAATGCGCGTCACTTCCTTCGCCAAGTCAGCCAACGTAATTGGTCTAAGTCGCTTAGCGGGAAGCTTGGACAAGATACGACCAACGTAATAACTCATCTGGCGTTTCCTATCATAAATAACACCTGGATACAGCGTCGTTGATCGCTGTGGCAAACGCAAAGCCATGTAATTCTCCACTTCTTGCTTCGCACGCATGTATGGTGCCATGAAGAAAGCTGCGTAATTGGCCGACACGAACATGAACTTAACCTCTGGGCAGGCGCGTACAGCGTCAATTAAAAATTCCGCCGGTAAAACGCTGCTATTGGCATACGTTTGATGCTTAATCGGATTCGGCAGCAGAATGCCAATCACATCAATCACCCAATCCGCATCCCCAATCACCGCTAACACCTGATCAGTTACGTGATAATCAACTTGGTGGTACGTTACTGACTCGGTATCGGTTGTTACGTGTCGGCGCGTCAGCACATGAATGTCATATTTTTCTGGTGATAATGCACTGATAATACCTTGACCAACAAAGCCAGTGCCCCCTGCAATCACAATTTTCTTTTTTGCCAAATGAACATCCCCGTCTTTCAATGTGTCCTAGTACTTCAAGTTTACACATTGTAAGCCACGAACCCAAATCAAACTTTCAACACAGGGTACAAAAAAAGCACCCCGCAAAAGCGAGATGCTTAATTAAAATTCTTTATTAATCAGTTGCCTTAGTTTCGTCACGAATTTCTGGCGTATCATCGATAACACCAGCGTCACCACGCAACACAACCCCACCGAACTTCTTAACGTCCAAAACCATGTTTGGCACCATGTAGTCCTTTGAGTAACCCTTGATTGGCAATGGGCCGATGTTTGAATCGATTGTCTCGTCAAACCATGGCTCCAAAGGTTGATCACCGCGAATAACAGCGAACACGAATGAAACTTGCATGGCAACTTCACCGTGGTGTGAGTAAGGTGAAACCCCGTCTTCATACATCATAATCAAACGACGACCTGGCTCAGCCTTCAAAATTGGGTTAATCTTTTCCATTGCAGCGTCAGTAATTGTCAAATACATCTTTCCATCCTCCTTCAGAGTTAGTCTGAATTTATTCATTTCATATCTCTTTCAACACTTATAGTGTAGCACTGTGTTAAACGGATGGTAGAAAAAAGGGTTATTCAGCTAAACGCATGAAGTACCAACTGATGTATCCCATGGCAACCGCCAAGACGTCAATCGCCAACACATCAAAGAATCCTGACAGTTGCCAGCCAATTAACGTCACTGCAAATTCCAAAAAATTAAATAGGACGTACAAAATTGCAAAGAGATTTAAGCCATTGGCCAACGTCGTCATGTCGTGTATTTGCGCAGCACTCCCCACGCGCCAGATTGTCCAGCCAAGCAGGATGATCAACAGTCCAAACACGATATTACGGGCTGATACAGCTGGTCGCAGCACTGCCTCCACGATACTGTTCAATGGCCAAATAAAGTTTAGCAAGACGCCAGCCAACCAAACCAGAATCAACTGTTGAACCGTTTTTACCAAGTCCGTGTAGTCCTTATAGCGTGAATAACGCCATAGCGCTGCTAAACTCACCGCAATCAACAAGCCAGCAATCAGTTGCAATCCCTTAAATGCTGTCGCATATTGTGAATCAGGCGCCGTGAGAATAGCCAATGGATAGGCGACCATCCGATACGCTGGCCAAATAATCGTCGCGATCACACTTTGCAAGACGTATAGCAACATGCCTACCATGCCAACGCCTAAAATTAATTTACTTTGCCACCATTGTCGCATGTCTTCACCTCATCATTTTTCAGTAATTCTATTTTACGCAAAAACGCAGTCAACAACTAGTAGTTGACTGCGTTTTATGTTATTTCATTAACTTTTCAATCTGTGTTTGCACATGATACCAATCACGGTAACGCACGATATCGTTAAACAAGACCGCTCGCATCAGTAGCCTGATAGCGAGTAATACAATCGCAACCACTAGCGCAACTAATGAGATGCCACTGTAGGGCCACAATTCCCCGTAGAATAGTCCGGCTGTTAGAAAAAACAGCACGATATTCGCTACAATCAGCAATTTTTCATGGATGTTGTACGTTGTTTTAAGCTCGTTTTCAACATCATCAGGCTGCAAACCACTGTTCCACCAGTTCCGAAATAGGCGTTCGCGTCTCTTAAAAAACATGTCCTTCCCTCTGTTCCCCAAAGTATGTTACATCGCTTACTTTAGGTACATTCTAGCCAAAGAATATGATTTTTATGTGAACTCTCCTTAGCCTGGTTCAACTTCGATCAACAAGTCACCACCCGCCACTGCTTCACCAGCAGCAACGTGGACAAACTTAACCGTTCCATCGAATGGCGCTTGCACAGTTGTCTCCATCTTCATGGCTTCTGTCACAATCATGACGTCACCTTGCTTCACCGCTTGACCATTTTCAACGTGAACTGACAACACATTACCAGCCATTGTTGCGCCAATCTCATTTGGATTCGTTGGCTCTGCCTTACGACGGGCAACTGTTGTAACTTGGACGGATTCGTCTAGCACATCAATCTCAATTGGCGTACCGTTCACATCAAAGTACAACGTACGCATACCCTCTGGATCAACTTCACCAATTTCTTGGAGTTGGAAGATAACAACCTTTCCAGGTCCCATTTCGATATCCACACGCTCACCAACACGCATCCCCTGGAAGAACGTTGGTGTATCCAAGAATGTCATTGGACCAAACTTTTCTTGGTTGGCCACATAGTCCTTAAACACTTGTGGGTACAAGATGTACGAAATAATCTCTTCTGGGGTTGCCTTACGCTTCAAAATCGCTTCGATTTCAGCCGTCATCGCCTCAAAGTCGGCCGCTGGTGTCAATGAACCAGGACGCACCGTCAATGGCTTGCGACCCTTCAACACGACTTGTTGCAAATCTTCTGGGAAACCACCAACCGGTTGGCCAAGATCACCTGCAAAGAAATCAACAACTGATTGTGGAAAGTCCAATGTTTGACCTTCCGCCAACACCTTTTCTGGCGTCAAATCATTTTGAACCATGAACAGTGCCATGTCCCCAACAACCTTTGATGACGGCGTCACCTTGATGATGTCACCAAACATTTGGTTAACAGTAGCGTACATCGTCTTCACGTCATCCCAACGGTCACCCAAACGCAATGCTTGCGCTTGTTGTTGCAAGTTAGAGTATTGACCACCCGGCATTTCGACTTCGAAGATGTCCGTTTGGGCACCAACCATCTTGCTCATAAACTGACCGTAGTATGGTCGAACTTGGGCCCAGTAGCTGTTAATGTGCTCAACAGCTGGCATGTTTAATTCTGGTTGACGCGTGTTGCCACTCAAGGCATAGTACGTTGCACCCATTGATGGTTGTGATGTTGTACCTGACAACGCTGACATCGCGACGTCGATAACATCCACCCCCGCATCAACCGCACGTGCATATGTGTAAACGCCATTACCAGTTGTATCGTGCGTGTGAAGATGAATTGGCACATCAACCGCATCCTTCAGCGCGCTAACCAACTCATAAGCAGCTTCAGGCTTCAACAAGCCCGCCATGTCCTTAATCGCAATCATGTGCGCACCGGCACTCTGCAACTCTTTAGCGAAGTTTACGTAATAATCACGCGTGTACTTCTTACGCGTTGGGTCCAAAATATCACCCGTGTAAGCCATCGCAACTTCGGCAATCTTGTTGTTGTCGCGCACATATTGGATTGACTTTTCCATTTGTGGCAACCAATTCAAACTATCGAAGATACGGAACACGTCCATTCCGTTCGTCGCTGCTAAGCGAATAAACTCTTCAAGTACGTTATCTGGATAGTTCTGATAACCAACGGCGTTTGAACCACGGAACAGCATCTGCATCAATGTACGTGGCATCTTCTCACGCAGCGCACGAAGACGCTCCCATGGATCTTCGCCCAAGAAACGGTAGGCCGTATCAAATGTGGCACCACCCCACATCTCGTTTGAGAAGAGGTTCGGCATCGCCAATTGCGTTTCATCCGCAATTGCCAACATATCCTTCGTACGCATGCGTGTGGCGAACAATGATTGGTGCGCGTCACGCATCGTCGTGTCCGTCAACAAAACCTTATCTTGGTTCTTCACCCATTGTGCCACCGCATCTGGTCCTTGGGCGTCCAAGATATCCTTGGCCGTTACCAAATCAGAAGGCAACACCAAATCAGTGTTTGCTTGATAATGCAATGGCTCATAGAGCTTCTGGTAATCGTGATCAATTCCTGGGAAACCGTTAACCGTTGTCTCACTAACATAGCGCAACAACTTACGGTCCGGTTCCTTTTCTGGCGCAATTTCAAACAACTCTGGGTGCTTGTCCACAAACGTTGTTGGCGCATCAGCTGCACGGAACGTTGGGTGTGCGTAAACATTCTTCAAGAATGGAATGTTCGTCTTAACTCCACGAATGGCAAACTCGTTCAAGGCGCGTTGCATCTTATCAACTGCTTCAGTGAAGTCAGTTCCGTGTGCCACAACCTTAACCAACAACGAGTCAAAGAACGGTGTCACAGTAGCCCCGGCATACACATTACCGGCATCTAGACGAATCCCCGTTCCACCTGGTGAACGGTACCAATCAATCTTACCGGTATCAGGCATGAAGTTATTGGCTGGGTCTTCCGTCGTAATACGTGATTGAATTGCCACGCCGACTGCCAACAACTTATCTTGGGCCGGAATGTTTAACGGCGCTTCATGCAAGCCGTAACCTTGGGCAATCAACAATTGTGACTTTACAATGTCCACGCCAGTAATTTCTTCAGTTACCGTGTGTTCAACTTGGACACGAGGGTTAACTTCGATGAAGTAGAAATCGTCCCCATCAACCAAAAACTCAACGGTTCCAGCACTTTGATAATCGACACTTTGCATCAACTTCACGGCTGCGTCTTGAATACGACGACGCATTTCAACAGAGACAGAAACTGCTGGTGCAAACTCAATAATCTTTTGGTGACGACGCTGAATTGATGAGTCACGCTCAAACAAGTGCATCACTTCGCCTTGTTCATCCGCCAAAATTTGAATTTCAACGTGCTTAGGATCTTGTAGATACTTTTCTAGATAAATTTCAGCCTTACCAAAGCTTTGTTGGGCTTCAGAAGCAGCACGTTCAAAGGCTTCACGTAGTTCATCATCGTGTTCAACAACACGCATACCGCGACCACCACCGCCAGCTGCTGACTTAACAAACAATGGATAGCCGTGTTCAGCACCGAAAGCCAACGCCTCTTCAATTGATTCGACTGGATGATCGGTTCCTGGTACCGTTGGCACACCAGCCTTAATTGCGGCTTGCTTAGCCGTAATCTTGTCACCAAACATCTTCAAGTGTTCAACGCGTGGCCCGACAAACTTAATGCCGGCTGCTTCAACCGCAGCTGCAAACTCGTCGTTTTCTGACAAGAACCCATAACCTGGGTGAATGGCATCGGCGCCAGTTTCTTTAGCAATGCGAATAATATCGTCAATATCCAAATAAGCGGCAATCGGCGCCTTACCTTCACCGACTAGATAAGATTCATCCGCCTTAAAACGGTGCACAGCAAACTCATCTTCCTTGGCAAAAATAGCTACCGTCTTAATCCCTAATTCTTTACCAGCTCGAATTAAACGAACGGCAATTTCCCCACGGTTAGCAATCAACAATTTCTTCATGAAGTGTCCCCTTATATCGTTTTGGCCGTTCTCTGACGACCGCTTAAAACGTCCCATACGCGCAGATTAATCTATTTTTCATCTACATCAGAACTTTCTAACCATTATAGCAAAAATAATACGCCATAACGAGTACGTTATGGCGTATTTGCTTACTTAATTTTCGTGGTTTTAATTTCTTCGAATTGTCCTTCAAAGGCATCACGGCGTGAACCGTTCATGCTTTGATCAGAAAATGGCATTTGTTGCTCAACGTGGGCCACCGCACGCTTGATGCGGTGCTTGCCGTAGAACCAGAGGCCAATGACTGCGATGATAATCAATGTAAACATCTTAGACTCCCCCTTTTCGGTTTCAATGACAATAGTCTAACAGGCGAACCTTAACGATTACTTACCTGCTTGTGCCTTTAAACGTTCAACATCGCGGGCAATTTCAAGCTCTTCATTCGTTGGTACCAACAATACCTTAGCTGTTGAATCATCAGTTGAAATGACACGTTCAACACCACGAACATTGTTCGCTTCCTTGTCCAACTTAATACCCAAGAAGTCCAAACGATCGATGATATCTTCACGAACGTTTGCAGCGTTCTCACCGATACCAGCTGTGAAGACGATGGCATCAACGCCACCCATTTCGAATGTGTATTGACCCAAGTAACGGATGACACGGTTCAAGAACATATCCAATGCCAACTTAGCGTGCTCGTTGGTATCAGCCACTTCTTCCAAGTCACGCATGTCAGATGACAACGTTGAAACTCCAAGCAAACCAGACTTGTTGTTCAAAATCTTCAACATTTCGCCGTTTGACAAGCCTTCGCGTTCTTGGATGTAGTAAATCAATGATGGATCAACATCACCAGCACGCGTTGCCATCGCCCCTGACTTAGGGTCGAACCAGTAGTAAGTACCCGCAATCTTTTGTGCGCCAGCAGCAAGTTGCGTCACACCGTTTGATCCCTTACCAAGACCATATTGTGCTTCACCCTTGTCATTCCAGTGCCAACCGTTTGAGTAGAAATACTTACCCGTATCCTTCTCCGTCCCTGGCGTCAAAACATTTGCGTTCTTGTCCATGAAATCAGCAATAATTTCTGACATGTGGGCGTATGTTTCACCGGTTGGGTGGACTGTCTTGTCACCCAATGAATTAGGTGAACGATCAATATCGTAATTAACCCAATCCAACACTGGAATCTTGAAGCTAGCATAAACTTCGGTCAATGCATCCGTCAGTTGATTAAAGCTGTAACCACCACCGTGAATTGTGTTGAAGTCACCACCCAAGTAATTCTCAAACGGCAAAATACCGTAGATTACGACATTTGGGTTTGCTTGACGCAACGTACGAATGTTTTGTGACAAACGTTCTTGCACGTACTTCAAATTGTTTGAGCTGTAGTTCAAATCGTTAACACCCAACTCAATCATCACCACCGGCTGTGCATCTGACGTGAAAGCAGCATTGCTAATGACATCAGAAACCGTCTTTGAAAAGTGAATTGGATCACCAGAAGGCTTTGGACCTGCAATTTGAGAACCAGAGTGCGCATGCTCATTGTGCAACGTCTGGTACTTCATGTTGTAGTGCAAGTTTTCTGACCAAGAATCAGAATCGCCAGCCCCGTTGTACCCAACCGCAAGTGAGTCTCCCAAGGCCCACAAGTTATGGTTAGCAAATTTCGTCTTTGTATCTGATGTATCCGTAATCACTGGTGCCACCCCAGCTGAAGGGGTTACGGCTGCAATCCCCTCAATCGATTGGGTGGTTGCTAGTGATTCCGTTGTGTGCAAAATCGTGTCAGCAGACACTGGTTGGGGCGTTGTCAGCAACGCGCCACCAGCACTCAATACCAAAACAGCCATCAATAGCTGTTTGCGTGTATCTCCCATGACTAGAAAATACCTCCCTAAAAATTCGATATGTACCAGAATACGGGGCGGTTTTAACCAATTTTCTATCAATATGTGAATATTTTAAGTTGCTTACAAAACGAAAATAAAATGAAAAGGCATGTTAGCGAAACGCTA
>ERZ773269.2711-NODE-2711-length-12973-cov-3.354931_pt1 | contig 12973 bp, 10 predicted proteins | sample MGYA00511958_ERZ773269 | MGnify/ENA primary metagenome ERZ773269 (study PRJEB29015, sample SAMEA2737761) | human gut metagenome | biome: human gut; feature: human-associated habitat; material: faeces | place: China | collected 2012 ... | reverse complement strand
CAGACCCGGCACCTGCAACGACATTTGCACATCTTGATGCGACAACAGTATTGTCAAGAAAGATTGTAGAGCAAGGTATTTATCCGGCGGTTGATCCTCTTGAGTCATCATCAAGAATACTTGAAGCTGATATAGTAGGTGAGGAACATTACAATGTAGCCAGAGAGGTTCAGGGAATTTTGCAGAAGTACAAAGAATTGCAGGATATTATCGCAATTCTCGGCATGGAAGAGCTTGCAGACGAGGATAAAACAGTAGTATTCAGAGCAAGAAAGATACAGAAATTCCTTTCACAGCCATTCCATGTAGCTGAGAACTTTACAGGCATTAAAGGTGTTTATGTACCAATTGAAGAGACAATCCGTGGATTTAAGGCAATTCTTTCCGGAGAGATGGATGAGTACCCGGAAAATGCTTTCTTCAATGTCGGAACAATTGATGATGTCCGCAAGAAAGCAGAAACTATGAAGGACGCAGAGTAAACAGAAGTATTAAGTTACTGTTCATTTGTATGCCGGACACTTTCTGTCAGGCTGTGCATAAATGACTATAACCGGAAATGAGGGAATATGGCTAATTCGTTTTATTTAAAAGTTATATCTGCAAACAGAATATTTTTCTCAGGAAGATGCGAATCTATAGTAGTACCTGAATTTGACGGAGAAAAAGAAATTCTTGCTCATCATGAAAACATGGTAATTGCAATTAACCGTGGTGATATGCGTTTTAAACCGGAAGGTGAGAATGAGTGGCAGGAAGCTGTTGTGGGAATGGGACTTGTTGAGATAATGAATAACCGTGTAACTTTGCTTGTAGAAACAGCAGAGCGTCCGGAGGAAATAGATATAGCCAGAGCTCAAGAGGCGAAGGAGAGAGCGGAAGAGCAGATGCGCCAGAAGCAGAGTATTCATGAATACTATCATTCCAGAGCTTCTCTTGCAAGAGCAATGGCTCGTATCAAGGCAGCAAGTGCCAAAAGATAATAAATAGGTGGACAAAATAACATAAATATGAATAAATAAAAAGAGATGTTATCCTGAACAATGATATGATTTCATTGAGGGAGACATCTCTTTTTCAGTCATGAACTGTCCAAATTTAATTTTCAACAAGCATATTTATCAGTTTTGATACGGCGATACTTGTACCACGGCTCATATCCTGAATAAGACATATCTCTCTTTCAGGTTCATGTTCAATAAGCGGTATCTGAAGAATATCACCGGTTTCAATGAAAGGTCTTGCAAGTTCCTCAGGGCAGAAACCGATTCCAAGATTGTGTTTTACCATTGGAATTATCTGGTCTGTTGTTGCTGCCTCTATATCAGGAGTAAATTTAAGATGATTATCGAAAAAATACTGGTGATGTGAGTCGTGGGTAGCGGTTCCGTCAGTAAGTGAAATAAACGGGATATTTAAAAGGTCGTGCAGGCTTTGTCTTTTTTGTGCGATTTCATTAAAATCTCTACCGCAGATGAGCACTTCTTTAAAAGGGTAAAGAGTAGTTATATGCAGTGGTTTTTTATATTCAACAGGAGTTGTGATAACAGCAAAATCAACAAGACCTTTTTCGAGAGCCGAAACTGCCTGTGGCGCGGAATGATTTGAAATCCTAAGTCTTACATGAGGGTATTGCTTGTGGAATTTTTCCAGTTTGGGCAGCAGATAAAGTCTTAATGCAGTTTCGCTGACACCGATTGAAACCATACCCGTTTCGAGACTTTTGTTTCGTATAAGTTCGTTTTCGCCTGTAGTGAGCTGAGCCATCGCAACAGCCACATGGTCATAAAGCTGTTTTCCTTCAGGAGTGAGTTTGACTCCTTTATGGGAGCGGATAAGTAATTTACATCCGAGTTCACTCTCAAGTATATTCATATATCGTGTAATATTTGGCTGGTTATTATTTAAAGCTTCAGCGGCTTTTGAAAAACTTTTGTATCTTGCAACATAAAAGAAAATTCTATAGTAATCTAAAGTCATATAATACCTCGTTTTTTGTAGTACAACAGTATTTAACATCTCACTTATACTAAACAAATTTAAATTTTTTTGCAACATTTACATACAAAAAATGTCTTATAATATAAGAGGAGTTTTTAGTATAACAAAATTATTTTAGGAGGGAAAGTCTATGGGAGTATACAATAATAAAAATAATTTAGGACTCAGTATTACGGACAAAAACTTTGTTATGAGAGTTATAACATTAATTTTAGCGGCGGTGACAGCAGTTGTTATATTTGTTAAACCACAAGGCGCAGCGGCGGCACAGAAAAAATCGAAACAGGCAGAAGGCGGCGTGAATATGAGCCTGAAAAATGGTGTTCTTACCGTAAAAGGAAAAGGTGCGATGTGGGATACAGTCAGCCGGACAGCGTACAAAAAGAATAACATTAAGAAAATTGTAGTTAAAGAAGGTGTTGAATCACTTCCGAGAGATGTATTTAAGGACTGTAAGAAAGTTACCAGTATAAAAATAGCATCTACAGTTAAGAGAATAGGAATTCATGCGTTTGCAAATACAGGAATAAAGAGCATCACTATTCCTAAGTCTGTTAAAAAGCTTGGCTCAGGTGTATGCGATGGCTGTACTAAACTTGAGACAGTGACAATGCCCGGTGACATTGACGTGATTAAGATAAATCCGAGAAAAGATTACATAACAGGGTTGTTTTATCTGAAAGGCGATTATGTTTCATCGCAGCCGCTAAGAAAAGTTAAGTTTACAACAGCATTAAATACAGACATTTTACCTAGAGTTGGAGCATGTGAAAATTATGAGATTTCACAGAAGGATTCAAGATTCAAGAGTATTGACGGAATGATTTATACAAAAGACGAAAAAACACTTGTGAGGATACCGCTTGGAAGAAAAAAAGCTGTTATATCAGACAAATGCACCACAGTTTCTATGGGAAGTTACAGCCATGAGCTTATTGATTTTTCGCACAAATTTTTAAGTGAAATTGTATTTCCGAAGTCGGTTTCAAGTGTAATAGAAGACCAATATGACAAAAAGTTTGATTATAATGATGAAAGACGTGAGGACTATTATGAATGTAAAGATATAAAAGTGACATTGAATTCAGATTATCTTGATAATGAGTCAATACAGAGATTGTGGATATCAAATGAATATTGGAAAAATTCATTGAAAGACGAATTGTTCAGAAGAGAATTTGCAAAATTAAATGAAAAAGATGAACATATGATGATGCTTGCTGACGGCTATCTTTGCACTTATATTTTGAATGATGCACCCGAGGGAACAAGCACAGTGCTTCAAAATCTGCTTATACCGGATAATGTAAAAACAATTGGAATGCAGGCATTTAAAGATTATTATACGAGGTCGGTAATACTTAGCAGTAGTGTACAGAAGATAGAAAATAACGCTTTTAATGCAGATTATTCGCCGGATAGTAAAGTTTCAAATACAAAAGTGTATGTGAAAGGAAATAATATTTTGATGGCAGAAAAGGTATTTGGGACATATCAGAATTATGAAATAATTATGTATTAAAAAAGATTATATGACTGATGGTTAATTTTGTTTTTTATGTATACAGACGCATATAAAATAATGGTTATGTGTGCGGAAATGGAGGCTGTTATGAGTATAAAAAAATATAATAAAAAAAGTGTAAAAATAAGAAATATAATTATAATGTTTGGAATATTGACGGGGTTGTTTTGCAGCTTAAATTTTTTGATGCCTAAGACAGCATCGGCAAAGCAAATAAGTTCAAAATTAAAAAACGGAGTATTCACGGTTTCAGGGGATGGAGACATGTTATCATATGCCGCACCAAAAGCGGCACAGAAAAAGAAAATTAAAAAAATAGTTGTAAAAAAAGGTGTCACAAGCATACCGGAAGATGCTTTTAAAGATTGCAGTAAGGCATCGAATATAACAATAGCTTCTACCGTAAGAGTTATTGGAGCGAGGGCATTCTTTAATACCGGAGTAAAAAAGATAACAATACCTAAAACAACTGAGTCTATAGGACAAGCGGTACTTCAGAATTGTAAGAAGTTACAGGAAGTTACAATGCCGGGACACTTTAATTCAATAGGTGTCAAAAAAAATAAAGAAAATCTTGTTTGTACGTTGTTGTTGGGAGAAGGAAACTCAAATATTGTAAATAAAGTTAAGTTTTCAACTGATTTTAATGCTGATGGATTGACAGATATAGGAGACTGCAAAAATTTTGAAGTTTTATCAACAGATTCAAAGTATAAAAGCATAGACGGATGTATATATACAAAAGATGGAAAGACACTCGTAGCAATACCTTACGGAAAAAGCGAGGTAAAAATTGCAGAGGGATGTGAGGAAGTAAGAGTAAGCAGTTACAGCTATGCTTCATACCGTTATGTCAATTCGAAAGCGGTGTATAGTGGCTATAACGGCTGCGGTCAGTTGAGAAAAATAACATTCCCATCAACATTTAAGACACTCTCAACAGATGATAATATTTCTGTTTATGCAGGTAAAAGACAGCAGAAATATACGGATATTCAGATTGAGTTAAATACGAACTATATTGATGAGGACTGCGTAAAGTTATTTTGGAATTCAAACCAGCTCTGGAGAAAATCGCTGGCGGCTGAATTGGAAAGAATAGGATGTGTTACGATAAAAGATAACATGGTGATTCTTGAAGATGGAGGATTGTGCGGTTATATAGGAGAGAGTGAAAACGTTGAAATAACAATTCCCAATAATGTAAAGTATATATGTGAGAACGCTTTTAACTCATTATCGGACGCAACAGTTCAAAACTTTTCAATAAAGTCCATAGTATTAAATGATAATATCGAAGAAATACCGGTAGGAGCATTTTGCGGAAATAAAAATATAAAAGTGTATGCGAAGAATAATTTAAGAATATGGAATTATGCTTTTAAGAATTGCGGAAACTATGAAATCGTAAAACTTGGTTAAAAACTTTCCGTTTTTTGAGGTTTTATGCAACAAAATATATTATATTTGCGACAGGCATAGCGATAATAGCGGTATTTGGCGTAATAGTGTACATCAAAAAAGTAAAATGAAAATATTTGTGATTTATTGCAATCATCAGTCTCACATGATAAACTTATTTATTGGAAAAATTGTTGTCAGCTGCACTATAAGAGTGGACAGTGACGTAAAAGTTCTTTATATTTAATATTTTGAATAAAATATGGGAACTTTTACTTAAAGAAAAAGGAAATGAGGATTAGCTATGAGACTTGTATTAGTTGCGATTTTTTTGATATTGTATACGATATTTACTATTCCGATGGCTCTTGTGCTGTGGATAATCGGAAAGTTTGATGAGAGAAAGAAAGAGGTTGTTGCACAGGTATGTGTAAAAGGCGGTTTTAAGGCAATACTGTTCCTGTCGGGTGTCAGACTGACGGTTAAGGGAAAAGAAAATATTGTGAGAGACGGGGCGGCATTATATGCCTACAATCACAGAGGTTTTTTTGACATCTTAGTTGGATACACAACAGCACCTATGCCGACAGCATTCATCTCAAAAAAAGAGATTGAAAAGGTGCCGATGATTTCGTGGTGGATGAAACAGATGAACTGTTTATTCCTCGACAGAGAAAATATAAAAGAGGGAATGAAAACTATTCTTCAGGGAATTGAACTTTTGAAAAACGGAACATCTATATATATTGCACCGGAAGGAACAAGAAATAAGGGCGAGGAACTGCTTGAATTTCATGAAGCCAGCTTCAAACTTGCAGACAAAGCAAAATGTCCTATAATTCCGGTTGCCATAAACAATACGGATGAAGTATTTGAAAAACATCTTCCTTGGATTCACAGCGCACATGTAACTATAGAGTATTGTGAGCCGATTTATATGGAGGATATGGAAAGAGCAGAGAAAAAACATGTTGGTGAAAAAGTGAGAGAAATAATCGGCGAAAAAGTGAAAGCCAACAGATAGATATTGTAATAATGGGAGGAAAAATAATAGCCACAGAATATCACCTGTTATAGACATAAGAAACATGTGGCAGGGAGATGAATCAAATCAGTTTAAAGAAACAAATATCGTTTACGATTACAATGGAAGAGTATAATATATAACAGATAGTGGAGATAATGACATTAAGTATAATTTTGAGAGAAAAGAATTAGATTGAAAGTTGGTGATTAAGTGGTTAGCAAAGAATTTTTTGGAGAAACCAAGAATGTAGAATTCAAAAGAGAAATTCCAAACAAACATGAAAAGTTTTTGAAAGATATTATAGCATTTTCAAATAGTACAGGAGGTCAGGTTATTGTCGGGATTGAAGATGAAACCTGCATTGTGTATGGAATTGGTGAACAAAGTCCATTTAAGTTATCAGACTCAATATCTAATATGATTTCTGATGCGTGCACACCTCAGATAGAACCGGATATTTCGATACAGACAATCGAAGATAAAACAGTGCTTGTAATAGATGTTGCACCGGGCAAATTCAGACCATATTATTTAGCAAATAAAGGTAAAGAAACTACTTCTTATATCAGAATAAATGGAACAAGCAGACCGGCAGATGCAAGAAAATTGCAGGAATTAGAGTTGGAAGGTCAGGGAATCTCTTATGATTCTTTGCAGGATATTGGTAGAGAATTTGAACAGAAGAAATCAATGGATTTATGTGCTTATATGAAGCAGACGGCAATGAATGAGTGTAAAACAGAGGAAGAAAAGACTTCTATAAAAGATATGACTCTTGAAAAATTAGAGGATTTCGGATTGCTATGTAAAGTCGGTAGAGATATATATCCAACACACGCATTTGATTTATTGACTGATAATCATAATAAGGCAGCAAAAATTCAATGTGCGCTTTTTAAGGGGATTTCGAGAGATATATTTATAGATCAAAAAGAATTTACTGGGCCAATACAAGAACAGGTTGAGGAGGCTTATCAATTTGTTTTGAGACATATAAATATGGGCGCAAATATCGAAGGCTTATTTAGAACAGATATCTATGAACTTCCAATTACAGCTATCAGAGAAATGATAGCTAATGCTGTTTTGCATAGAAGTTACTTGGACAGGTCATGTGTTCAAGTGTGCATCTTTGACGATAGAATTGAGGTACTTTCCCCGGGAATGTTGTATGGCGGACTTGATATTATAACGGCAAAACATGGAAAATCTACTTGTAGGAACGAAGCCATTGCAGAAGCTTTTCATTATATGAAGATTGTTGAAGCGTGGGGAACTGGAATTCCACGAATTATTAGTAGATGTAAAGAATATGGTTTGCAGGAGCCGATATTTGAAGAACTTGGTGATGGATTTTTGGTTACAATGTTCAGAAAGCCAACCAATCAAACCAACCAATCAAACCAAACCAACCAATTAGATGAATCAAATCCAATCAATGTAGAACGAAGGCAAGATGCTAATGTTAGTGATTTAGAAAATAGGATCATTGAATTATTAAAGGTGTTGCCAGATGCTACTACAAAGGAAATTACAAAAAAACTGGAGATTACAGATAATCAGGTAAAGTATTATATAAAGAAATTAAAAGATAATGGCAAAATTGAGAGAGTTGGGACAAATAGAAAAGGAACATGGAAAGTTATGTGATTTCTGAAACTCTAAATGTGGGAGACATGTGGTATTAATAGTACCACAAAACTTTTTGTTGCAGAGACATATTAGGAGATTATAATCCATCTTCTACGGCGGTATATATAAAAATAAAAAAGCTTATATCAATCTTTGCTTTAAAGTAGCCACAGCGAAAATAATTCAAACATAAACTTTTTTTGCACAATACCTAAAAATATGTTATACTCAAAAAGATAAAATTTTATTAAAAAGAATTTATGCAGAAAGAGGTTACATTTTATGAACAATGAATTTGTTTTGGTACCTGTACTTGGCGTAAAAGTGTGGGTCGTGGTTATGATTGTAATTATCGTTTTGCTGATAGCTGCACTTGTTGCCCTTAGTATATATGGCAGAAAATTGCAGAAACGTCAGGAAAGCACACAGAAAGAGATAGAGGCAGCAGCACAGAATGTGTCATTGCTTATAGTTGATAAAAAGCGTATGAAGCTTAAAGAGTCGGGTCTTCCACAGCTTGTTATAGACCAGACACCTAAGTACCTCAGAGGTCAGAAAGTGCCGATTGTAAAAGCTAAGGTCGGACCAAAGATTATGACACTTATCTGTGATGAAAAGATTTTTGAACTTATTCCTGTTAAAAAATCAGTTCGTGCGACAGTGAGCGGTATCTATATTACAAAGGTTCAGGGTCTTCGTACAAATCTTGAGGCTAAACCAAAGAAAGTTAAGTTTTCTCAGAAGATTAAGAATAAGTTTTCTAAAGACAAGTAAAGGTTATTTAAAATCCGCTGTTCATATTTTCATCGTGAGCAGCGGATTTTTTTAATTTAATGACTCAATAACCATCGTTATAGTGCAGTCAGAGACATGGCTGTAATTCATGTCAAGTCCGTAATCGATGGAAATCTCTATTTTATCGTCAGCTTCTTTGATGTCAACTCGTGTAGTATCAAGGGACATCTGCATTGAACCAAAGGGTGTTTCATAAAAACCTGTATGTGTTTTTCCAGTTTTAAATGTCATTTCGGTGTTTGTTGCACCACGCTTTGTCAGTGTGACGGTATCTCCTGATATTTTAAGGAGATTTGATATTGTTGCATCTCTCCCAGTTTCCTCATCTCTGAAATATTCTTTATATGATATTATGTGTTTTCCGGCGACAAGGCGGTAGTTTCCGGTCTGTTTTGTCTGTATGCCCTCTTTATCATCTATTTCATGTTGCAGACCGTGTACGGTGACAAGTACATTATTGTTCATAGTATTCCTCACTTCATTTCTCTATTCGTTCAGTGTTACCCGTGTAGAGCACATTATAGCATATGAATGTGGGAAAGTACAATGTTACATGATAAATGTAAAAGATTTTATTGTAATCAGTAATATAAGGAGCAAGTTCGGATATTACCGATTATATTTTTATGGCTGAACTGTTACGGTTCTGTTGTTGAATTGTTTGTAAATACATCATAAATTCCGCAGCGGATTTTTACATCGGCGGCATTTTTGCCATCATTTTTTGTGTGCTGTGGTTTTTCAAGGGAATCATATTCTTCACGGGTAAGTGAATTTTTCAGCTTTGCTTTTGACTCGTCAGGAACTGTAGCTATCGTTGCGTTTTCAAAGCAGAGACTTGGAAAGAGGACGCACCACCAGTTGTGACCGGCAGCTTTGCCGATTTCAACACATAGGGCATCATAATATCCTGCCGGAAATGTGAGATCTCCGTATGTTTTTACAGGAAAATATCGGTTTTGTATAAATACTTTTACCGAATAAGAATAACCATTTTGGTGAATAGTATAATCGGCGGTATTTTTAATATTTTGAAATTTTGAGGCAACATACTGTTTTGCCTGAGCCGGTGAAGTGGCTGTGTTTAAACCGGTCTGAAGTTCATGTAAGATACTATCTCTTACTTTTAGTTTTAAATTCTGGTCGTTATCGCTGTCACTGTTGGCAATGACATGAAGTCTTAACACACTTTTTGCAATATTTTTCTGTATTTTGTTGATACAGTTTGCTTTTTTGATGTGTTTTGTGGATAAAACTTTGGTATGTTGTGTAGTTTTATTGTTTTTGTATGTGCTCAGATAAGATGTATAATTTTTAATACTGATAAGTAAAAGTGTAAATGCTGCCGAATAAATGGCGATAATAAATATAAGCTTATATAATTTTGTTTTGTTCATGTTTTTAACACTCCGTTTTTTATTTGACCGTCATTTATTACCGTTGTCCATGCATATGTTGCATTTGGCATTTAATATGCGGATGAAACCGACTGTTTTGTGACCTGTCATAATGGGGAGTGTTGCCGTGAAAAAAAATTTTATTCACATATTTATGCATTTTGTATATGCGAACATCAGCTAAAGTTTTTATTAAGATGATGGCGAAAAGGTGCATTGTCAGCGTAAATATGTTATTATAGCGTTAATTGGGAGTTAGTGTGAAAAATCTATATATGCAGGATTTTTTGCATGGCAATTTGTTTTTGAGCAGAACAAATTGTTTTTAAGGCAGACGCAAATTTGAAATTAACCGAGCTGAAAGCGAGGGAGGCTTCTTGACTGAAAGTCAGGGAGATGGAGTTTTAAAAGAACTTAATAAATGAAAATTTGTTCAATATTTGCCTATTAGCAACAAGTTGCTCGGAAATGAGGATTAATATATGTCAAATAGAAATATAAGAAGAGGAGACACCAGAGTGTTTAATCCGGATGACATTGTTGTCAGAGAGAGACAGTCGGGAAACAGGCAGGCAGGAAATGTTTCAGGTGGCGGTTATGGCAGAAACGGAAGTGGGGCATACGGTCAGAGAGTGGAACAGACTCGTGGACAGTACAGTGGTAATGCGGGACAGTACGGAAAGCGTGCACAGGCGGCAGGCACAAGAAGAGTCGAAGCCGGAAATACACTTTCACCAAAACAGGCTAAAAAGCAACAGAAGAAGCTGAAAAAACAGAGAAGACATAAAAAGTTTTGGTTTGGTTTTAAGATTTTTATGCTTATTGCACTTATAGCGATACTTGCTGCACTTGTTGTTATATATTTTAAATTTGGTGATGACCTCCTAAAATGGAAGATGGAAGCAACGGATGTTGTTGAAAATTCGACAGCAGATACATTTAGGGCATCGGAGACAAGTATTATCTATGCTTCAAATAAGTCCATGATAGCAAAGCTTAAAGGTGATAAGGACTCGTATTATCTTAGCTTTGATGAGATTCCACAATCGGTAAAAGACGCAATGGTTGTTACTGAGGATAGAGATTTTTATAAGCATGAGGGTGTAAACTTTTGGTCTACTGCAAAAGCAGCGGTTATGCTTGTTGAGAGCAAATTAAGACATAAGGATATTTCACGAGGTGGAAGTACAATAACACAGCAGCTTGCAAAAAATGTATTTTTGTCAAATGAGAGAACCTATGAGCGAAAAGTCAGGGAAATATTTATTGCTTTGGATCTTGAAAAGAAATATACAAAAGATCAGATTCTTGAATTTTATATAAATAATATTTATTTTGCAAATGGATATTATGGTATAGAAGCGGCGAGCAGGGGATATTTTAATAAGCCGGCGAAAGACCTTGACCTTGCAGAAGCTGTATTTCTGTGCTCTATACCGAACAGACCAAGTTTTTATAACCCTTTGGAGCATTACCAGAACACGCTCAAGAGAAAGAACCGTATTTTAAAACAGATGCTTGATGAAGATTGTATATCGGCTGCTGAGTACAGTGACGCAAATTATGAAAAAATAGTATTAAAGCCTGCACAGGCAATAAAGACTCAGAATTATATGACAACATATGCCGTAAGCTGTGCCACAAAGGCACTTATGAAAGCGAGAGGATTTGAGTTTAAGTACAAGTTTAAAAATGATGAAGAAAAGAAACAGTATGATAAGGAATATGACAAGTTGTACGATGAATGTCACAATTCTTTATATACCGGTGGGTATAGGATTTATACTTCGCTGAATAAAAAGAAGCAGAAGAAACTTCAAAAGGCAGTAAATGACCAGCTTGCAGGATTTAAGGAAAAGACAAAGAAGGATAAAGTGTATAAATTACAGGGTGCAGCTACCTGTATAGATAATTCAAACGGGCTTGTTGTTGCAATAGTAGGTGGGCGAAAGCAAAAGAGTATTACAGGATATACACTAAACAGAGCTTATCAGAGTTACAGACAGCCGGGAAGCTGTTTTAAGCCGATAGCGGTCTATACGCCGCAGCTTGAGAGAGGATATACACCTGACAGCATAGTTGATGATACTTATTTTAATGGAGGTCCACACAATGCTGACGGAAGTTATGCCGGAAAAATATCACTTAGATATGCAGTTGAAAAATCAAAGAATGTAATCGCATGGAAACTTTTCCAGGAACTTACACCTGAGGTGGGGCTTTCATATCCTATTAAGATGGGATTTGCCAACATTACAGACTCCGATTATTATCCGGCGGCTTCGCTTGGTGGTCTGACAAACGGTGTCACAACTGTTGAGATGGCATCTGCATTTGCAACAATAGAAAATGACGGTTTGTTCAGAGAGCCTACCTGCATAAGCAAGATTACGGATGCGGATGGCAAGACTATAGTAAATAATAAAAAGATCCGCAGGGAAAAACAGGTATATAAGAAAAATGCCGCAAGGATGATGACAAGCATTTTGCAAGGAGTTCTTGTGAGTGGAACAGCAAGAGGAAACGCACTTGACAATATGTCATGTGCAGGTAAGACAGGAACCACAAGTGATAAAAAAGACGGATGGTTTTGTGGATATACACCATATTATACTACTACAGTATGGGTAGGATATGATAACCCGAAGACTATTTCAGACTTGTATGGAAATACATATCCGCTTAGGATATGGCGTGAATTTATGTCGGATATACATCAGGGGCTTAAGAATGTTGAATTTAAGTCTTATGATGGAGAAAAGAGTACAAGTTCATCAAGCGGATACAGTGGAAGTTATGGCTCGGATGGAAATACAACGGCAACGGCTGTGCCTACGATTGATCCGGATGCAGCAGAAGCGGATGAAACAGAACCAACAGAAGCACCAGTAACTGACGATGGAACAGATACGGGTGATAGCGGTGATAAAACACCTCCTACTAAAAAGCCGTCAAGTGACAATGTTGATACGGGAGATACCGACGACGGAACAGATTCACAGCCGGACGATGTTGGTGGTGGAGATAATTCCAATCCGGATGATGTAGGTACGGATGATATGCAGGAATAACAATATTAACAGAATAGCCTTGCTTTGCATTTTTAAATCCATAAATTTGTCACAGCAAGGCTTTCAGATTAAAATTATGCAGGTACAGTGTATATATAAAATTTATATATAAAATTTATATATA
>ERZ773269.2707-NODE-2707-length-12987-cov-2.748995_pt1 | contig 12987 bp, 10 predicted proteins | sample MGYA00511958_ERZ773269 | MGnify/ENA primary metagenome ERZ773269 (study PRJEB29015, sample SAMEA2737761) | human gut metagenome | biome: human gut; feature: human-associated habitat; material: faeces | place: China | collected 2012 ... | reverse complement strand
TATCCAAAAGATAAGCTCTCATTGTACTGCTTTACCGCAGATACAGGAACGGCAATCTCATACTGTCTGTTTGAATATTCCGCCGTTATGCTGTTTCCTCCCATCTGATTTTTAACATAATCACTTACACTGACTTCACATTTTCCATTGACCAGCTTAATATCAAGAACCGTTCTTCTATCTGTATCAGTCTTTATCTCGTATTTTCCACTCGCATAACTTCCCGATGAACCAGCCGCACCATCTGATGCATTTTCAGATTTTTCTTTCATATATATGTAAATATAATCTCCGTCAAACACGGCAGCCACTTTTGAAAGTCCGTTTCCACTTTCTGAATTCTGCGATACATCATTCTTTGAAACCGCATTCCAGTCTGAAAAGTTTCCATCAATTGTTATACCGCTATACACATCATCTTTTTTAACTTCTTCATCTTTGGAACTTAAATCCGTAATATCGCCGCTTTCAACTTTCGTTCCACAATATTCCAAAGTGTAGTCCTTGTCGCCAAAAAATGTCTGAGGTATTCTAAATTCTGTCTCGTATTTATCCTTTTCCTGACTTGGCTCTGACGCTTTATCAGCATCCCCAACGCCCTCTATATCACTGTAGGTGCCGTTTTTAATACTGCCCATATTGTATGAAAATCTTATTCCGTCACTCGTTCCATCATCATACTTTATCGTAAAATTCGTGTCTGTTATAGGCTGTCCATATTGATTTCCGCCATTTTGCTGCACATAAAAATATACATATTCGTCATCCTTTGCAACAGACCATTTAGATATTTTTGAATCCGAAGAGTCATACATTGTAATTCCATCCCATTCTGAAGGATCTCCGTCAATTGTTATTGTTCTAGCTGCCAAAACACTTTTGTGTGGCACACAAATTGATGCTGCGGCAATAAGTAATGCCATGCTTCCTGCAACAATTGTTTTCTTTAGTTGTCTCATAAAAATCTCTCCTAACAAATAACCTGATTAAGAACATATAAATTTTTAAAGTCGAATTTCTTTAACAGAAACTGCATATACCCTCAAAGGATTTTCGCCGATTTCCAACCTAATAAGTTTCCACCCATTCTTGTCAAAAACCTTTACAAGCTTTCGCCAAAAAACCTCTCCCACATTTTCTATATTGGCATCACCTGCAAATTCTTCCAAAGAATTGAGATATTGATTCTGGTATATTTCAAGTGTTTTATTTACCATATCCTCCATATCAGAAAATTCCACAAAATTGTCGGCAGACGGCTCTGCAAATATCTCTCCCTCTAATACATGATTATGTTTGTGTTCTTCATTGTTATCGGCACTATGCGTTATACTAAGTCTATATTTAAGTTTATAATATTTCATACTGAAATCATAAAACAATTTTTTTTATTTTGCAATATCTAATATGAAAAAACTATTTCCAAAAAATTACTTTAATCTATGATTTTTTCTGTGTCACATTGAGATAGACCTCCTCTTTTGTGTGAAATCCACTGTCAATAATAACACTGTCAAGATTGTTTTTAGTTACCATGACAGGTTTCAGTGAATAATAAGGTACAAGGCTTTTGCCGTTATCAATTTTTTTTGTAGCTATATAATCACTGTTTTTTTCGTCGTTTTCCTTTTTTTGCCCGCTGTCACCGGCTTTATAATATTTTTCTCCCTTTGCTATTTTTACCGCAAAATATGCAGCGGTTTTAGCCAGCTCTTCTACCTTTTTAAATTCAGTCATTTTCTGTGTTCCCTCAACGATACGCTGACATGCCAGCAAATCCGCATCCTGACCAATAAGTGCAACTTTGCCGGACAACCTGTTTTCAGAAAGTACCCTTGCAACCTCACTCGCCAAATCATCATTTCCACACATTATGCCGTCTACATCCGGATATTTTTCTAAAGCCTTCTCCACATACTCCCCTGCTGCCTTTGCCGACCATCCCTTGCAATAATCTGAATATACAATGTCTATTCCTGCTTTGCTTATCTCCTGTTTAAATGCCTTCTCAACACGAATAACATTGTCATCTGCGCTTGAACCGTTTATCTCAAATATCTTCCCGCCATGTGGCAGTGCGTGCTTCATGGCTTTTCCCATATCTCTGCCTACAGTTTCATTGTCGAACGATATATAAAGGTCGATATCAACATTTTTTATAAGTCTGTCGTATGAAATCACACTTATTCCTTTATTTTTTGCTCTTTTTACTGCGTCGGATATTGCTTCGCAGTCTACCGCTATTATAACAATCACGTCTACATTTTGGGAAATCAGATAATCTATCTGTGAAATCTGTTCTTTTACATCCCCGTTCGCATTTTGAACATTTACTTTTGCACCGAGTTCCTTAGCGGTAGTAACAAATGTGTCCCTGTCTCTTAACCATCTTTCTATTACAAATGAATCAAAACAAAGTCCTATATTTATACTTTTCTTTTTGTCTGCAACTTTTTTGGGAGCACTGTTATAACTGCATCCCGTCATCACCGATACAAGCAATATCGCAATCACCAGTATTAACACTGTCATTTTTTTTGCACAGCTAATGCACTTAAATTTTCTTTTCATACCTATTCTCCGTTATCCTCTGTACTCACTTGGCGTTACATTTTCTTTCTTCTTAAATATCCTGCTAAAATAGTTCGGGTCACTGTAACCACACATGGCACATACTTCTTTTATGCTGTATGTATTGTCCTCAAGCAGTTCTTTAGCATAGTCTATTCTTTTCTTCGTCAGATAATCAATAAAATTTACTCCTGCCTCTTCCTTAAATAACTTACTAAAATAATACGGACTTATATTTACAACTTTTGATACGTCATCCAGTGAAATATTTTTAGTATAATTTTCATCTATATAATCCATCGCTTTTGATATTACTGTTTCTGAACATTCCTCATGCTTAAATGCAATATTCTCACACACCAGACTTATCTTCGATATAAACCATTTTGAAAGTTCACTGTAATTTTTCATGGCAAGCACACTTGAAAGATAATCTTTTCTGTACCTGAAACCATAATCAAGTCCTCCTGCATTTACACCCATTGTTTCAGCACGCATGACAAGTTCGAGAACTTTTAACTTTATATCATCATCATACTGTCCAAATTTTTCGCACAGCATGTCAAAAAACATTTTTGCCTGCTGTCTCGCCTGCATTGTATCTCCCTGTTCTATATAATTAAACATCCTTCTCTCAACATCTATAGGATAATCTTCATCTATTTTTCCGGCAAGCGGTAAATCATCTACATGTGCAACATGCGATTCTCCTTCATCCAGACAGCGTATAGCTTCAACATACGACTCTTTAACCTTATCCAGTTCTTTTGTGTGTCCTATTCCCGCCATAAATTTTGCATCTGTACTTTCCTCAAGTGCATAGACAAGATTTCTTGTTCTCTCTATTATTGAAATTCTCTCATCATAGTCAACACTTTCCCTATTGCTAAAAACTACGACAACTATCCTGTTAGACATCATAGAACCTATAATACATCTGAAAGTATCTGATATTTTCTGTCTTATCTGGTCATACTCTTTTTGAAGCCTCATCCCTGTTCCGACAGGATTTGTCAAAACTCCGTTTTTGTAATCTTCACCGAATTGCAGCAATATTATGTAGGCATATTCCTCTTCAATATTCATTATCTCCTTGTAATATTCGTTTTCGGACTTGCTTCCATTCTGCAATAAAAGATTACTCACAAAACCATTTTCTATAATCGGTATAACCGTCTCTAATTTTTCTCTTATTCGTATATTATCTATCTTCTTTTTTCTCTTTTCCTCAACGCTTTTGATTGCTCTTGTGAGAACATCTATTATCGAAGCTTTCGATACGGGTTTTGACAAAAAATCAAAAACTCCTATACTTATCGCATCTTTAGCATAATCAAATTTATTGTAAGCCGTTATAACGATAAACTGTATATTCTTGTTTTTCTCTCTTATTTTCTGCATTGCTTCAATTCCGTTTAACCCTGGCATATGAATATCCATCAATGCAATATCAGGCTTTTCCTCCTCCGCAATCTCAACTGCAACCCTTCCTGTCTTTGCCGTAAACACTTCACATTCGTCACCAAAATTTGTTGCAATTATCGTTTTCATTGAATTGAGCATAAGCCCCTCATCATCTGCCAGCAAAATCCTTATCAAAATACCTCTTCCTCCTTTGGAATAATGATGGTCGCTGTAGTACCGCACATAGCACCATCACTGTCAATTTTAAATAAATTTTCTTTCTTATAGTATAACTCAAGCCTTTTATTTACATTTTCAAGACCGATACCTGTCGAGTCACTGTCACTTTGTTCCTCATTTTTTATATTTTCCATTATTTCCTGAACTTTTTCTCTCTCCATTCCCTCCCCATTATCCTGAACCTGTATTATTATATCGTCATCATTGTCAACTATATAAAGTGCAATTCTCTTTTCTCCCTCATTATTTCTGACACCGTGATTTAACGCATTTTCAACAATAGGCTGCAGTATCATGCTCGGCACTCTTATTCTGATGTCCTCTATTCCAATGTGCTTTTCGTAATGTATCTCTCCGTCATACCTGACATTTATTATATATATATAATTATCAACTACCTCGATTTCCTCTTCTAAAGTCGCATCATCCTGCATTTTTTTCACGTTATACCTGAAAAAGTCTGCCATCTTCTGAACAAACACACTTGTCCTCTCAGCGTCCTCAAGCATTGCAAGCTGTGCACCCGCATTGAGACAATTAAACAGGAAATGTGGATTTATCTGTGCCTGAAGATACTTTAATCTGGCATCTTTCAAATGATTTTCCATCAGAAGCTGTTGTTCCTTTAATTTTCGCTCTTCCTCCATTCTTTTTTTCACCTGATCAACGTAATGTCTAAGGCTTCTCACCATTGTATTAAATGCATTTGTTACAATTCCGACCTCATCCGTAAGTTCTGAATCTTTAAGCTCTGCCTCAAGATTTCCACTCGCTATCTCATCTGCCGTTCTTGCAAGTGATACCAATGGATTTATGATATTTCTCACAAACAGCAGAAGAACAGTCATCGACAAAATACATATTAAAGCAATAATAACTACACTGACAAACTCGGATAATTTTAATGAACCTAAAAGCACCATATAGTTACTTGAATTTTCTTCAAACTGGCTTTCATTCAACAATGAAATATATTCTTTTATATAATTGTATATTTCCGTGCTTTTCTCGTAATAATCCTTGTACTTTTCAACATTTCGTCCTCTCTTTTCCTGAATTGTCATCTCTGACAATTTAAGATAAGTTTCCGACATTCCCCTGATATTCTTTTGAAGCATAAATATTTCATCATCCATATTTTTATCATTCAGATTTCCCAGCATATTCCTGTATTCATCTTCATAACGATAATAATTTTCCAGAGACTCTGCATTGCGTGTGTTCAAATATCCATACAAATTGTATTGTATATTTTGTATCGCAGTTGACAATTCACCCGTTGTAATATTTGACGAATATACATTGTTTATACTTTTTAAAGATACATTTATAAAATAAAACACTAGCACAATCACTATGAATACAATTATGACCATTAGAGTATACAATGAAATCAATTTTGTTTTTATCGAACCCGAATATGCATTTTTTATCCACCTTTTCGTTCTCTTAAACATATGCTTCTCCTAATTTTTATTTACATCGTCTTTTTTATAATAATCAGAAACATTTTTCTTTGAAATCACATTCATATCCACACTTATATAATCACTTACATGCCCGGAAGCAATATAATCACAAAGTACCTGTATGCTGTTTTCACCAAGCTGCTTTGCATCAAGTTCTATTGTTTTCGATACAACTCCTTTCCTTATTGCTTTTAATGTAGAAGCAGATGAATAATAATTAATAATTTTTACACTTCCAACTCTGTTATAATCAATCGTAGCCTGACACAGACATTCTGATGCTGTCTCATTCAAGCTTACAACTATGTCAGGTAGGTTTGCCTTGTTTAAAAACAGATTTCTTATTCCCTCCTCAATATCAAAAGTTGTATTATTTTCAATGTAATACGGTTGCACATTTATATTTATTCTCGAGCCAATCCCCTGCAGCATTGCGCTCTTAATCTGCCCGAATATTATTTCATTCCCGGCGGCATTCTTTTCTGTCAATATATACACTCTTCTTTTTCTTTTATCCATCAGACTGCTTATCTCTTTTGCATACACCTGCCCCATCTGATATGTATTTATCCCTACAAAAGAGACTCTTTTTGTATCCGGTGCATCATTTATAACCGTCACTACCGGCATTCCGAATTTTGTTGCCTTGTTTATAAGCATCTCTACTTCCCTGCTTCCATCCGGCTCAATAATTATTCCGTCAACTTTAGCTGCCATGCATATTTTCATGTAATCTGAAATTGTATAATCATCTGGAAGATTTTCTCCTATTTTTTCAACAAAAATGCCTTTTTTATCTGCATAACGTTTTGCGTTTTCATAAACACTGTTCCAAAATTCTCCAGAAAAATCTTTTGCTATCATAGCAAAATGTTTACTATATTCATCTGCACTTTCTTGATTTGTTTTCTTTCCGACGTTCTTCTGTACATTCCAGATGTAGCCAAATCCAAAAACAAATATAAATAATGTAACTATTGATAAAGCAATAATCGAACTTGTTTTTTTTAATTTATTTTCATTTTCTTTATTTTTCTTCACGGCTCTTTCCTCAAATACTCTTTTCTAAATATTGATGTTACTATAATTTAATCTAAAAAACAAGGAGACTTTCAAACCGAAAGTCTCCCTGCCAGTCACCGGTTACTGTTCACCTTATGGTATGACCGGTAACAATCACCGCACAATCTAAAAATTTATTTTAATACTCCTCATCACTATCCTTTTTTTCTTCACACTCTGTATTTTCTTGTGCTTGAGATTTTGTCTTTTTCATAAGCCTTGTTGCGTAACAGATAACACCAATGGCTCCTGATGCAAGAACAACAGTGAAGATTATGGCAACCGGCCATGACATTGTATCGTCTCCATGAATTCTGTTGTTTAAAATTCCAAATGCCATATACCCGATATATGCTGCAACCAGATAATATATAATTGATTTTGTATTTACATTATTGCCTGTCATATCTCTTCACTCCTATTCTCATTACTATTTTGTATTATAATATTTTCTTTTAAACAAAACCCGGTACAATATCTCCATTATTCGATGTCCTGACATCAAGCCTTTGTCATATTTTTGTTGTTAAACTTAATATCGAAGATAACTGCGATAAGAAGAACTGCTCCTTTTACTACATACTGCCAGTTAGAGTTAAGTCCTATTATAGACATGCCCTGATTGATAACTCCAAGAAGTATGGCACCGATAACGGCTCCGCCTACTGTTCCTGAACCACCGTATGCAGATGCACCACCGATGAAACATGCACCGATTGCATCCATCTCGTATGAACTTCCTGAATCACCGTTTACTGAACCTACTCTTGCTGCACAAAGCAAACCACAAAGACCTGCAAGTACTGCAACCTGAACATATGCTATAAAGAATACTTTGTTTGTATCGATACCTGAAAGTTTGGTAGCTTTCTCATTTCCACCTATTGCATAAAAATGACGACCAAGTGCTGTCTTACTAGTGATGAATGCATATAATACTACTACTGCAAGAAGCCAGAGAAGCATTACCGGAATACCTTTATACTGTGAAAGTTTGTAGCAGTACAACAATACACACACACTTATTACAGCCATCTTTATATATGTACCTAAAGCACTCTCAACGTGGTATCCTTTTTTCTGTTTTTTCTGTCTTCCGATAATTGTAAATGCAATATATCCTACAACTACAACCACTCCAACAATTATTGCTGAATATTTCTGTCCGTCATCAAGCCCTGGTACGTTTATGTATGATGTGAATACATCAAGGAATGATCTGTTCTGGATTGAAATTGTTTTACTGTCGAGAACTACACGACCAAGACCTCTGAATACGAACATACCTGCAAGTGTTGTGATAAATGGAGGAATACGTTTGTAACCGATCCAATAACCCTGCCATATACCTACCAGAAGACCAACTACCAGACAGATGAGGATTGTCAGATATGGGTTCATGCCTTTGTTGCTGATCATAACAGCTGCAAGACCACCAACCAGACAGATAACAGCACCTACAGAAAGGTCGATGTTACCACCTGTTAAGATACATAACAACATACCACAGGCAAGGACAAGTACATAACCATTCTGAAGCATTAAGTTTGACATGTTCTGTGCATACAGAAGTCTTCCGTTTGTCAGTCCACAGAACAGGATAAATACGATCACCAGTGCAATGACCATTGTATATTTTCTTAAGAAGTCTTTTACATTAAATTTCATTTTCTTACCCCTTTCCCGGTAGAAATTTCATTCAGCCGCCTTACTTTTTATTCTGCTCCTGCATGATCGAAGCCATGATACGTTCCTGAGTTGCCTCTTCTGCAGTAAATTCACCTGCTATACGGCCCTCACTCATAACATAGATACGGTCACACATACCGAGAAGTTCCGGCATTTCGGAAGAAATCATGATAACTGATTTTCCTTCTTCTACCATTTTGTTGATCAGGCAGTAAATATCATATTTTGCACCTACATCGATACCTCGCGTCGGCTCATCCAGAATAAGGATATCCGGCTCTGTAAACATCCATTTACCAAGCAGTGCTTTCTGCTGGTTACCACCGGAAAGGTTACCTATCTTCTGCTCATTGGAAGGAGTTTTGGTTCCCATTTCCTTTGTCATCTCATCAGCCATATGCACTTCCATATCTGTGTTGATGATGCCTTTTTCACAGACTTTGGAAAGTCGTGCAAGAGTTGTATTAAAACGAATGGATTCTCCGAGAATCAGTCCGTTTGTCTTACGGTCTTCTGTTACATAAGAAAGTCCGTGACGGATTGCCTCCTGCGGATTTTTGAGATTTACCTTCTCGCCTTTGATATAAAGTTCTCCGGAGATATTGCTTCCGTAACTCTTTCCGAATACAGACATTGCAAATTCCGTACGTCCTGCACCCTGCAATCCTGAGAAACCGACAACCTCTCCTTTATGTACTTTACAGGAAATACTGTCATCGACAATTTTTTCCGGATAAAGCGGATGGTGAACCGTCCAGTTTTTAACTTCCAGCATAACTTCGTTGCTGACTTTATGCTTTCTTGACGGATAACGGTCATCCATGGAACGGCCAACCATACCTTTGATGATGCGGTCTTCACTTAAATCATCTACACCTTTTGTCAGTGTCTCGATCGTAGTACCATCTCGAATGATCGTACAGCGGTCTGCACAGTAAATGATCTCATTCAGTTTATGTGTGATGATGATAGAGGTCAGCCCGTTTTTCTTAAATTCCATCAGAAGATCAAGAAGCATTTTTGCATCTTCATCATTCAGGGAAGAAGTCGGCTCGTCAAGGATCAGAAGTTTAACCTTCTTTGAGAATGCCTTTGCGATCTCTACCAGCTGCTGTTTACCTGTTCCGATATCTTTGATCAGTGTCTGTGCAGATTCATGAAGGCCAACCTGTGCCATATGTTTTTCTGCTTCACTGTATGTTCTGTCCCAGTCAATGCTGCCTCTTTTATTCTTAATCTCGTTTCCGAGAAACATATTCTCTCCAATAGAAAGCAACGGAATCAGCGCAAGTTCCTGATGAATGATAACAATACCTTTTGCTTCACTGTCATTTAAGTTTTTGAACTTACATTCCTCACCTTCATAGGTAACGGTACCTGTATAACTTCCATATGGATACTGACCACTTAAAACGTTCATCAGTGTGGATTTTCCCGCACCGTTTTCACCGATCAGCGCGTGAATCTCTCCTCGCTGGACTTCAAGATTTACATTGTCCAGAGCTTTGACACCGGGGAACTCTTTTGTAATGTGATCCATTACCAAAATATTGTCTGCCAAAATGGCGCCCCCTTTCCAAAAAGAGGGCGGGGCTTTTCACCCCGCCCTTAAAATTCAAGTTCTTATATTTTTGATATCTATCTGACTCTACTCAGTCATCATTCTGCCGGATGAAGGTATCCGTCATCGTCCTGTGTATAGTATCCTGTGTCAACAAGTTCTTCTTTCAGGTTGTCCTTAGTTACAACTGTAGGAACAAGCAGGAAGGATGGGCATTTATGTCCTTCGGATGTTTCATAGGATTCTGTATCATATGCACAATCGAAATCCCATTTGGAGTTTGTGATCAGAGAATCATCAATTGTGTCACCTTTCAGCATTGCTTCTGCAAGGTCAAGAGTAACAACTGCTTCGTTTGCAACTGCTTTGTAAACTGTCATGGACTGTTTTCCATCAACAATGTTTGCAAGGTTAGCTTCGTCACCATCCTGTCCTGTGATCAGAACGTCGTTTTTGCCTGCATAGTCAGATTCGATAGCCTGTGTAACACCAAGTGCTGTAGAGTCATTGGAGCAAAGAGCTACATCAAGCTGTGTTCCGTCTGCATAGTAAGAAGCGAGGATGTTCTGCATTCTTTCCAGAGCTGTCTGTGTATCCCATGCTGCTGTTGCTACGGAATCGAAATCAGTCTGTCCGGAAACTACATTCAGTGTGCCTGCATCCAGATACGGTTTCAGAGTGTCATAAGCACCGTTGAAGAAGTATCCTGCATTGTTATCAGCCGGGTCACCTGCTGTGAACTCGATGTTGTAGGTTTTATCACCTGCATTGTCAAGATCCAGAGTATCAATTACGTACTGACCCTGCAGAGTACCTACTGTATAGTTATCGAAGGAGATGTAGTAGGAAACTGCATCGGATTTGATCAGACGGTCATAAGCGATAACCGGGATTCCTGCATCTGCTGCTTCATCCATAACTGTGTTAAGTGCTTCACCATCGATAGCTGCAACTACCAGGAGGTTAACTCCGTCGGAGATCAGGTTCTGGATATCATTTACCTGACGGTCTGTTTCATTATCAGAGTATGTCAGCTCAACATCGAATCCAGCTGCCTTAAACTGTTCTTCCAGATAAGAACCATCTCTGTTCCAACGCTCCAGAGACTGAGTCGGCATTGAGATACCGATTTTTCCGCCTTCGGCTGCTGCATCATCTGCAAATACAGGAACTGCACAGGATGTGATTGCCATTGTTGCTGCCATCGCTAAAACTAATTTTTTCTTCATAAAAGAAACCTCCCATTTTTGTTTTCGCTCTTTAGCTATTTCGTATAGCTTTTTGATGAGATTATAATACCATATGGATATTTTAAACAAAATGGACTGTTTTTTGATGCACCATTCAATTTTTGCGTTCAAAAAAAGTCCAGACGACACGCGTCTGGACTTTTTTGAGATCTGCTTTTTATTTTATCAAATTTGTGCTATTGACACCGCGCAGGATATTCTCAACCAATATATCTCTGTATGTTACTTACTGTTCACTCTGTGAGTCAAGTGCACGAAGTCTGTGTACAAGTTCTTCACAGATCTCAAGCTTATCCTTACCGTCTGTCTCGATAACGATATCAGCTGCTGCCTGATATTTCTCACGACGTTTTTCCATAAGGTCACCAATAAAAGAAACATTCTTATTTCCCTCGAGAAGCGGTCTGTCATGGTTGTCTTTGACACGGTTTAAGATTGTCTCCGGTTTTGCGGTAAGAAGAACGACACGGCCGTTTTTCTTCATCTCAACTACATTGCGCTCTCTCATCGGTACACCACCACCGCAGGAGATGACCACATTGCTCCTGGACTGCATTTCAATAAGAAGTTCTGTCTCAAGATTACGGAAGTATTCTTCTCCGTAGGTCTCAAAAATATCGGAGATGGACATGCCTTCTCTCTCCGCGATGATCTGATCCATCTCTACAACTTCCATTGCAAAAACAGTTCTCAGGAAATCAGAGATTGTGGATTTACCGGCACCCATAAATCCGATCAGAACAATATTGTAATCAAACAGCTTACGTGCCTGAATCTTTTTACTGTTTCTGGTAATTTCTTCAAAAACAGCTGTCACTTCATCTTTATGGCGTTTGCCTTCCATTCTGCGGTTCAGCCATTCTCTCTGCTTCGCTTCCTGCTCCGGCTGCAGGATCGGAATATCATTTGCTTCTTTGTAAACCATGATATCTTCTACGATTCTGTTACGCATAAGAAGTGCATCCAGAAGAATTTCATCACACTGTCCGAGACTTTCTCTGAGTATATCCAATTGATTCATATGTATCGTTCCCTCTCTATATAAACAAATTTATCGTTATTATAACAGCTATTTAGCGCGTTAACAATATAAAGTGGGGATTTTTCTAAAAAACCTAAATTTTATTCTGCATTCTTGAGTGCTTCGCCCATCGGTACTTTACGTATCCTGCGATATTCCAGAAGTGCTACTACGGCATAAGTTACAAATCCAGCCCCAAACATCTTCACATAAATCATCGGATCGATCCACAGAGCAATCCATCCGGAAATACTCTGCAGCATCACTTCCCGGAACAGCACCTTCATGGCAGCAGCCTCAATAGGCATGCTGATAAGGAGACAGAGAACTACGACAATTGACGTTGACATAATATACAGTCTGCTGATCTCACCATTGGTATAACCCAGAATCTTTGTCATTGAGATCGACTGTGCATTTTTTTCGATAATGATCTTGGACAACAGATAGATCAGGATCATGTAGATTGCGATTGCAAACCCATTGACCAGTCCCATCATACTTCCCATTGATACGTTGAGCTGTCTGGAAATCTTGGTCAAGGCATCCAGATCTATCACCGAACCGATATAACTGCTGTCTATATCCGTAATCTCGCTGTTGCTGAAATAACCACTGAAGTAATCATCTCCCAGATCAAACATCTGATTCAGCTCCTCCTGCGGCATAAAGATACAAAGCCCGCCATCATAATCATAGATCCCACCGATCTTAAACGTA
>ERZ773269.2704-NODE-2704-length-12992-cov-3.389580_pt1 | contig 12992 bp, 7 predicted proteins | sample MGYA00511958_ERZ773269 | MGnify/ENA primary metagenome ERZ773269 (study PRJEB29015, sample SAMEA2737761) | human gut metagenome | biome: human gut; feature: human-associated habitat; material: faeces | place: China | collected 2012 ... | reverse complement strand
TGCTCAATGGCGACACAAATAGATATTAGAATGAGGTTATCTGGGGTTGCTGCTGCCAACCAGATATATAACAGGTCGGGGAGATTAATCGCTAATGCCATGGGTAATATCCATTTTTTGAATCCGTCTTGGGAAACGAGCAAACCGCTGATGATTCCACCGAATAAGAGAGCTGCAACGCCTATGGTACCATAAATCATTCCGACTGTTGTTGTAGATAGAGCCAATCCTCCTTTTTCGATACTATCCAGAAGGAAAGGTGAGGCGATTTTGGCTAATTGAGATTCGCCCAGTCGGTAGGTGAGCAGGAAAAAGAACATAAGACCTATATGTTTCTTCTGGAAAAAAGAGACAAAGGTTTTAAAGAAGACTTCTAGCAGTTTGCTGGGTGTCAGGCCTTCCCGTTTGACGTCGGAATCGGGATAAGGGAGCATGAAACGATGATAGATAGTGAGTGCCAAAAATAGTCCTGCCATAAGATAGAAAGTAATGCTCCATGCCAGAGGTACATTATTTTGTAATGTTTCCAGCCAACCCGCCAACATCACAAGAACTCCTTGACCGAAAATACTGGCAAACCGGTAGAACGTATTCCGAAGACCTACAAAGAAGGATTGTTCCTTGTTATTGAGTCCGAGCATATAAAAACCGTCTGCTGCAATGTCATGAGTGGCGGAACTGAATGCCAGCAGCCAGAAAAAAGCCAGGGTGAATTGTACGTAGTGTGTTGTCGGGATGAAAAAGGCAATACCGGCAAATCCGGCTGAGATAAATCCTTGCATGGCAATAATCCAGGCTCGTTTCGTTTTAATCAGATCAAGGAACGGGCTCCATAAGGGCTTGATAGTCCACGGCAGGTAAAGCCAGGAGGTGTAAAGAGCTATTTCTGTATTCGATAACCCCAGACGTTTATACATGATGACAGCGATTGTCATTACTGCTACATAGGGAAGTCCTTCTGCAAAGTAGAGGGTTGGAATCCAGCTCCAAGGGTCTCTTTTCAGGGTTGGCGTTGTCATGGTATTCATTGGGTTCTATTTATATTGTTGCTCAATCGCACTACCGGGGTAGTAGTGGGATAGTATTTCTTTGTATTTATAGCCTTGTTCCCCCATTACGGCGGCACCGATCTGGCAAAGTCCCACGCCCTGTCCCCAGCCGGATCCCGTGAGGATAAACCGGGAAGGGATTTCTTTTTCATCTTCTTTGTATTCTTTGTCCACAACGAAAGCGGAGCTATATAAGTGGGAAGATGATAGGGTACGACGGATCTCCAACTCTTTGCCGATGATGAGAGTGCGTAACGTTCCTACTATTTTCAATCGGACCAGCCGTCCTGAAGTTCCCCGTTCGACCGGAATCAAATCAATGATTTTTCCGAACTCGATTCCTGAACGTTTATGAATCAGTTCCGAGAGTTCTTGTTGGGAGTAGCAGACTCTCCAACGGTAAAAGTCTGTTGTTTCCTGGTCATAATTATTCAATACCTGACTCAACACTTGTTTGTTATGGGTGTTGCAAAAGGCCGCAGGAGAAGTACGTATCCATTTATCGGCTTCCACTTCTTTTGTCAGGTCGGGAAGTCGCGTTTCTGTTTTACTATCCCGTTGACCGATAAGATAGGGATGCGTCTTGGTAAAGTCCTTGATTTCCTGTACTACTTCACCATTGAACTTCAAATAGACCAGATTGGGTTGCGCATTGCTGTAAATAGCCACGGATTTCTGGAAATGTCCCAATGCCTTGGCGTCAAAAGTCACATTTACTGTTCCTTTTGCCCCCGGAGCAATAGGCGTTTTTGTCCACTGGGCCACGGAGCAGGCGCAATCCGGCTCCACTTCTGTAAGCACTAAAGGCTGGTCACCCGTATTGGTGATGGTATATTGCACAGTCACGGGATGCTTCCATTCTATCTGGCCGAAACTGTACATCTCTGTATTCGAGGTAAAACGAGCTTGCGCTACAGCAGTCAATACCACACTTGCAAGCACATATAAAGTTATCAATATCCGCTTCATCTATTTTTCTTAATATCAAGATTTCCTAATTCTGCCACTCTCATTCAATATTAGTCGGACAAAAATAGGTGTTTTTAGCGAGAGTACCTAAAATAGCGGAGCGCAATTTGTACAAATTGCGCTCCGCTCCATACTCTATTGTTACTTTATTACAATTATCCCTCCCGCCGAATGCGAAGCATACTCCGGAGCATACGCACACTGTATCGTGGCCAGCCCCGTTTCGTATGTTCCGCCACGGGCTATGCGATAACTGTGCTCTAAGACATAAACGCCTTTGCCCAAATGGTCGAAGAAGAAATTGGTTGCGGCATCTTCCACTTCTGCATAATAACCGAGGCCATTACTCCAACGATAACCGGAAAGCGAGCCTATAGGTTCAAAGCAGGCACCCCGCTGGTCTTTCAACTGAACAAAATCCATAGTACGGTCCAAGCGGATAGTCAAACGGGCCACTATTTTATCACCGACGGATAATACGGTCCCTTCCGTAACCGGTTGCAAGGACTTGCTACCACCGGCCGATATACGCTCTACATAAAGTTTCTTCTCTACATTCAATTCCCCCCCCTGCTGCTTTACATCAGATATGGGTGACAGATACTGGGCATAAACAGCTCCCCAGGCAATGCCTGCATCCCGTTTCTCTACGGTGACGGTTTTAGCTTTCAGCTCCGGACTTCCTTGAGCGAAGGTTTCCTTGACATAACCCAAACCCGGGATTATGGTCTTTGTAGGCGACAATGTTTCCAAAACTTTGTTACCTAACGTGATACGTACGTCTCCCCGACTTTCCAGCAGATTAGTACCTTGACAAAGCAATGCATAAACAGCATCAGCCGTTGCAACCGGAGAATTCCAACTGGTAGTCTGCTTCTGTTTCAGCAGCCAGAGTTTCATTTCCTCCACCAAAGCATCGTTGCCACCTGCCATACGCAGGGCTTCCATTACTTCCACATGGGCAGGGATGGGCAGCATACCCCAGTTATACGGATTTGCTTGGAAAGCAAAGTATGCACCCAGTTCATCCGTCTGTACCAGATGTTCCTTGAGGGAAGCGATGAATTCATTCGCCTCGGCTGTACGCCCTACTGCTTTCAGGATGATGGCAGACTGTGCCTTGCTGCTCATGGTTCCATCTTTAAGATTGGCACCTACTTTTGATAGGAAATAGCGGTAAGCCGCTTGATTGTCTGCCGGCACTTGTTCGCCGCTAAGGGCTATCAGATACAGATATGTCATTGCCGATTCGGAGTTGGCAGTAATTCTGGCGCCATTTTTTTCGGCTTTACGGATATTGCGATACTCTTCCAAAGCCTGCCGATTCAAATAGCCGAAAGCTTTCTGCCGCATGGCGGCAACTTCTTCAGGCAGTTCATTTTTCGTCAGCAGAGGAAGACGAACAAGTAATTCTGTAATATAGCCAGTTATATAGCGGCTACCGGACATTCCCTTATACCAGCTCCATCCACCGTCTTCACCCTGCAATTCTTTCAATTTGGTAAAAGCGGAAAGATTGCGGTTATTCAGTTGGTTGATATCAAACAGCGTGGCAATACGTGCCTGCTGTTCGGCTTCAGTAGTAGCTTCCAGTACCCACGGAGACTCGCTGAGCAGGATATTCTTCACATCCTGATTCTTCTCCAACTGGCTGAGGAAGGTTTCTTTCGTGCCACCGGCAGCCTTCCAACTGTCAAATACAGTCTTAATGCGGGGCTGGCTGTTGGCAATGAAGCCTGCCAGACTATTGGCATACCAAGCTGTAGCCCAAGAAATGGCATTATCATTGGCAGGCAGGCTCAATGCCGGCAACGCTTGTACAGCATACCAAGCCGGATTCCCGGTAAATTCTACAGTCAGACGACGGTCTGTCGCTGTACGGCTATTACGGTTGAAAAGGCTGTCTAATGAGAACGTACGGGTCTCCTCGCCACGGATAGGCATAGCAAGCGTTTCCGTAATATACTCCTTATTCCTTAATACGGGCAACAGATGCTGCTCGCCATCGCTAAACGTACCTCCATCGGCAACCATACGAATACCAAGCAAATCATAGCGGTCGGACACTTCGAAATGGAAGTTGACAGCAGTATTTCTTCCTGCTTCTACCAAGAATTTCTGACGTTGAGTAGCAATAACTTTCTCCGTCATAGGGTCGAACAGTGTGAATACTGCTGTTCCTTTCACCGCTTTACCCGTCAGATTGGCTATTGTTCCGGCTATCTGTGTTTTATCTCCAACGCGGACAAACCGAGGCATATTCGGAGTCAGCATAAACTCCTTGGCAGTTACAACGGAAGCATCCAATATCCCAGTCAGCATATCCTTAGTATGTGAGTAACCACGGAAATTCCAACGAGTCAAGCTCTGCGGCATCGTAAAAGAAAACGCAAGCTCCCCTTGTTCGTTTGTACGAAGTTGAGGATAAAAAAAGGCTGTTTCGGCAAAGTTGGTGCGAAGCCCCTCAATAGGTTGCAAGGCCTCGCCAACCGGTATCGTTTCCGATTCAAAAACAACATCTTCCACCGCGTCTTCCGCTACTTGTGCAGGAACATATTTCACTTCAACGGCATTTCCGGATTCTGCTTTGGAAGCAAGCATCGGCTGGTTGGCACCACGTATTCTAAGATTACCGGTCAAAGAGCTATTCCGGGTAGTCCCATACCCCACAACACTTACTTCTTCCAAAAGCGCATTGTCTTCTACCATCACTATCCGCATCCTTCCATCCATATAAGGAGAACAGAAGTAGTCAAACGACCATACCGGAACCTTCCAAGCCTTCAACGGGAAATAAACGGAGAAGTAATTGCTATTATAACGGCTCGCACCACGGAATGCCCCATACAGATTATCCGGATAGAAAACCCGTAGTATCTGGTTACTCTTATAAATCTTATCCAGTGAAGCGTCGTACATCGTAGCCAACATCTCAGCCGCAGCAGGCATACCTTGAGGCGTCTTTATGACGAGCTTCCACTCTTCTTCCTGTCCGGGACGCAAACGGTCACGGAACACTTCCCATTTCATGTCGAGAGCACGTTCCGGCTCCCGCTTCTTCAGTTCAACCTGATGACTGTACATCTCGCCAGCTTTCACAAAACTGAAAAGAATGGTGATTCCCTTGCCATATGCTTCCTTATAAGGGAATTCCATACGAATAATAGTATCATTCAACTGCAACACACGGCTTTCAATGCGTTTTCTGTCACAAAAGACATCCATCAGCACATATGCATCCCGATAAGAAGTCCCCAAAAGAAAAGCGGCAGGGTACTGTACATCAAATTCCTCATTTTCTTTATAATAAAAGAAATCTGTAAACGTAGCCGGACGCTTGTCACTCTTTGAAAAGAGCATGAAACTGTCACTGCCATATGCCCCGTTATTCTCTTCACGTCCCAAACTATCACGTACAGAAAGTTTCAAGCGATAGTTACCTGAAGGAAGCTTGTTCCAAGCCGAAAAATCCTGGAGCCGATTGGCTGTGAAGGTACCCTCCAATACAACATCATCCAAGGGTTCAGAACCTGCAATATTCCTTGCCCCATTTTGTTCTGCAAATGGATAAAGGCAATAGGAACCTTCAATGTGCTGAGGAATATTCATTACATTATTCACTCCAAAAGTGAAAAGCATACTGTCTTCCTTACAAACATATTGAGGCAAGCGAATATCAAAGGAATAAGCTTTAGGACCTGCCAACAAGTTATACGAAGCGGATTGCGTTTCACCGGCCTCATCCGTCACCACCGCCTCCACATGATAAGTATACACACTCCCATACCCGTCTGTATCTACAGCCGGAGCTTCCAAAGTCAAGGGTATGGAAAAATCCCCGTTGGTATCCAATTGTATGGTGTCAGACAATAATGGTTTATCAGCATTGCTCCAATAACCAGGTCTCGGATTCCGGCGAGTCACCGTATATGCCAATGGCACATCCTGCACCATCATGCCATTGAAGGCCTTGACATTTCCTTTCAACACAACCTTGTCACCCAGCCGATAAGCTTCCGAAACCGGAGTGAAGGCAATCTCGAACGTAGGTCGCTTGTACTCCTCTACCCTAAAAGTGACGGTAGATTGAGGCTCTTTGGTTCGTATGCTGAACATGCCATTCAGGCAAGCTGCCGGAAGTACAAACTCCGTAGCAAAAGAGCCGAAATCATTGGTCCGCCCCTTCCTGGTGGCAAGTTCCTTGCGGTTGGCATCCAACAAGACAAGCTCATAATCAACTCCTTGTAGTACCTGGGCGCTATCACTATTCTGCTTGTAAGCTATCCCTTTTACATGAACGGTCTGCCCGGGACGATAAAGCGAACGGTCTGTCAGCAATGCCATCTGCCTCCAATCTGTATCCTTAATACCGTAATAAGGATGATTCATATAAACGTTCTGCGGCATCATGGCTGTGTCTCTGCCTTTACGCGCCACATAACTTCGGATTTCACTCTGCCAGGGTAATACAGCTTTCCCCCCGGCATCAGTCAGTACCTCTGCCATCGCTTTTCTATTCTTCTCATCATAAGAAGAGTAGAAACTCACCTTGGCACCAGCAATCGGCTGTCCACTACGGGCATCCAATGTAGCCACTTCCATACGGTTGTCACCCAAATCCAATGTCAGCACCTTGAAGCGGGTAGATACCAGAAATTTATCATCTGTACGGGCCGTTTCAGTATCAGGTACTATTTGAAGAATATAGACTCCCGTTTCCCGAGGAATCATGAACTTAAATACAGTGTCCGAGGCAAGATAAGGGACATCTTCAGGCAATTTATCCTTGCCTGGCAACGGCTTTAAGCCAAAATGCGTGGAAGAAAACTTCCGGGCATACTTTCTATAAGTATCTTTATTTATACCATGGTCCATCCAAGGTACTTCACTTAAAGTAGTGGTATATAAGTTGAGAGTGAAGCCCTCGACATTACGATAATGCAGCCTCATATTCACCGAATCGCCGGGATAACCGCTTTCATTCATAGTCAGAATGAGTTCAGGCTGTAAAATCTGTTCACGGATATTTTTCAACTCATTGATACGCTTATACGCAGGATAGCGCTTCAAGCCTTCTTCACAGACTTTTAGAGCCTCATCAGCGCGTTTCGGTTCCAAACGGCGCAGGTGGTTGGCTTTATGAATGTAAACCTCGGCACAAACCTCTCGTGAACCGTATTCCTTTATCAATTTATCCAAAACCTCAAGATATTCCCGATTAGCCTTTTCCTGACGCATTCGGAAAGTAGGATAAGGCTGCTGGCTGATACCACCGGTCAACTTCCAGTTCCAATAATCAAGAGAACAGAGCAACATAGCATCTTCCGAACCGGCACGATGGCGATAAGCATTCATCATATCCAGATAAATCCTTTCGATACGGGTCTGTACCAAAGAATCCACGCTGAAACCATCCAGCTGCCGATAAGCATCAACAGCACGGCTTACCAATAGATGGTACATATCGTGCCCATAGAACCGGCTACCGTCTTCCAACACCACAAAAGGCACATATTGTTCTGCAGATGTATTGAGCAAGCGGATGGAATCCTGCAAGGATGCACGGTTACACCTATCTATTTTATCCACAAACTGGCTGATACTCCACTCACGGATATCTTCTGGAACCTCGTCAACAGTCAGTAAAGTACGTGACAGCAAGACACGGCGATTCTTCCGCATCAAGTCAGCATATTCATATGCCAACAAAGAATGTAGAATAGCCTTGTTCACCGGATTCCTCTCCGATTGTGCCCAAGATTCCATATATTTCAGACTGGAGTAAAGGCTGTCCGGAGTCAGCCCCTCTTGATAAGTCTCCCTACAAATGTAGGCTTTCAACATTTGCGGAGCATTCTGCTCTTGCCGACCTTTCCGATAGATTTCATCAGCCAGTTTTATCACTGTTTGAGGCAGGCTTTTCTTTTGAGCCTGCTCCACCTGCTTCCACAACTTATCGTACGTCTGCGCATACAATGCCGAAGCCCCAAATGTAACCAGCAGCAACAATATGCTACAAATTCTTTGAATTACTCTCATAATTATTCGTTTGTTAGTCTTTGTATTAATAACAAAGGAAGTGAATAAAGTTCAAACAAATGTACTTTTGGACATAAAAAATCTTATTCTACTCCTACAAAAAAACAAGGGATATGTTTGCAAACATATCCCTTGTGCTATACTTAAATGCTAGTGTACTCACATTTGGAGGCTATAATATCTCATTGCCTCCATCCAATTCTTACCAGCTGCGGTAAGAATGTGCTTAAATGAATTTGCAATCTTCTTTTTCATAATCTTAAAAAATTAAACTAATACCTGAAAACTAAAATTCAATACTTCACGAAAGGGGGGGAATGCTTAAAGCATTACGTAACCCCAAATGTTCTTATCGGCTTCGCCGACATGCTTAAAAAAACTCTTTAACATTTTCATTTTGTTATCCTCCTAAAATCAATCTTGTTATCCTTAAAAAATCTACTAGTTTTCTATTGTTTTCATGTTTTACAACACAAAAATAGAGCCTTTGTTCAAGATAACAAGCAAAAAACGGATAGAAAACATGTTTTATAACACATTTCTTGACTTAGGTCAATTTTTAGGGAGAAAGTGCAAGGATATTGACATACCATTGTAATAAGTCTGGGACATTCTGGCAGAAAGGGGACAAACTGTCACAGACAAAAAAGGCAGGATACTTAATAAAGCACCCTGCCCCTATTCATTACATAAAGTATTCTCTACTTTTCAGGAGTCTGCTCCAATGTAGCCACCAAGAAATCATAGAACTTGGAAACAGTAGGAATTAACGCACGCTCGTCCGGTGAATGCGGAGAACGCAAAGTGGGACCGAAAGAAATCATATCGAGTCCTGGACAATTGGCACCAATAATACCGCATTCCAGACCTGCGTGAATAACCTTCACGGCAGGTTCCACACCAAACTGCTGCTTATAGGACAGCTTCATGGCATGCAGTATAGGAGAATCCACATTAGGCTGCCATCCGGAATAGCCACCACTCAATTCCACCTTCATACCTGCCATAGCGAAACAAGCTGTCAGGCTGTCTGCCAGGAAATCCTTCATCGTATCGCAAGAACTACGCGCCAAAATACGAACTTCGGCCTTACCGTCTGCAATGATTACGATAGCCAAATTGGAGGAAGTTTCTACAGTATCGGGAACAGTAGGAATCATACGCATCACACCATTCTGGCAAGCCATCAACACGTTAATCATATTATCCTGGATTTCTGAAGGAACAACGGCAGTGGGTAGAGTTACCTCTTCTATACTCAGGGTAATACCACTTTCAATCGGAGCATATTCGTCATTCAGTTGTGCCTCGTATTCCTTCATATAATCTTCCAAACCGTCCATATCCTCAAGATTGAACACCAATACTGCATGTGCTTCGCGAGGGATAGCATTACGCATATTACCACCTTCAAAACTTGCCAGCTGGGAGTCAAACCCAATCAGCAAATCATGTACGATGCGTGCCAGCAATTTATTGGCATTACCGCGCCCTTCATTGATTTCCAAACCGGAGTGACCGCCACGCAAACCTTTCAGCGTAATCTTACGAGCAACGAAATCGGCCATAGGCGTCTCCTCCTTATATTCCAAAGTAGCAGTAATATCAAGACCACCGGCACAGCCGATATAGAGTTCGCCTTCGTCCTCAGAATCAAGGTTCAGCAGAATTTCCCCTTGCATAGTTCCGGGTTTCAAACCGAATGCACCATACATTCCCGTTTCTTCATCCTTGGTTATCAGAGCTTCCAATGGGCCATGCTTCAAGTTATTATCTTCGAGCACCGCCATAATGGCAGCTACTCCCAAACCATTATCTGCTCCCAGCGTGGTTCCTTTGGCTTTCACCCAATCACCCTCAACATAGGTTTCAATGGGATCTGTTGTAAAATCGTGAATAGTATCGTTGTTCTTCTGAGGCACCATGTCCATATGCGCCTGAAGGATGATGCCTTTGCGATTTTCCATACCCGGAGTGGCAGGCTTACGAATAATAACATTGCCGACCTCGTCGACAAATGATTCCAACCCCAAGCCTTTTCCAAAATCAATAAGGAATTTGGTAATCTTCTCCATATGTCCTGACGGACGGGGAATCTGGGTCAGTGAATAAAAGTGCTTCCATACATTCTGTGGAGCTAACTGTAAGATTGTACTCATAATTCTAAAAAGTTAGTTTTCGCAAATATAACGGTTTATTCCCGGAAAGTACAATAAACCGGGATTTTTCTAAAGTACTAAATCATCAGCTATCTTAAACATGGCTTTTACATCTTCACATATTGCGATAGAACATCTGCACCTAATATAGCTACCATATTTAGGAATTTCTCCCACTTCTATATCCAAGCAACAATATCGTTTAAAGAAACCAATCTTCCAACAACCTTTAGGCTTCAGTACTTATAAGGAAGTACTGAAGTACTTGCAAAGAAGTATTACAGTACTTTTAAAGGAGTACTCTCTATAAGTACTGTCTCTGTCCTCTAACACAAGAAGTGACAATATAGGAACCCACCACAAGAAACGTCTATTTCTTTGCCCTATTCGCCAATGCCAGGTGCAACGACCCGTAGATGCCTAACACTATCACCAGCAACGTCTGTATGCCATGCACTATCAGAGCAAATATACCCGCATCCGTAGCATTTACCCCATAAAGCATCATCATAGTGATGACAGCAAAGTGCCAGGGTCCTGCCCCGTTGGGCGTGGGAACAATGACTGCAAACGTTCCGCCGACAAACATCACCAGCCCGGCAAGGAAACTAAGGTGCTCCGTAAACTGGAAGCAATAGAAAGTTATATAGAAATGATAGAAATAGCATAGCCAAATAAGTAAAGTGTAAAGAACAAACAAAGGCACATTCTTCACATTCTTAAGCGACATCACACCTTCCCATATATTCAAGACTACTCCCTTTACCTTTTCAAAAAAAGAAAGCATACGCAACAGAAAATAGAGAAGTACCAAAACACCAATAATAGAAAAAAGAGCCACATAAAACCAAGGGGAAGTCACAAGATGCACCAGCGAAGGAATCTTGGTGCCCGTCTCCTCGAAAAAACGGAAAAAGACAGGCATCTGCGCCAAAAAAGTAATCCCCGTAATCAGCAGAATGCAAAGCGTATCTACCAACCGCTCCGTCACCACCGTCCCCAGGGACTTTGCAAAGGAAACATTATCATATTTGGCAAGTACTCCACAACGCGAAACCTCTCCCACACGGGGCAGTACCAGATTGGTGGCATAAGATACAAAAATGGCATCAACGCAATCGCTTGTTTTGGGATGAGCATCCAGCGGCTCCAAAGTCTGCTTCCAACGCCAGCCTCGTAACACATGGCTCATCACACCGAAGAACAAGGACAACAACATCCACCACCAGTTCGTCTGATGAAGGAGAACTTCTTCTGCCTTTGAAAAGTCAAAATCACGATATACCCAATAGAGGATAAAACCACCCAATAAAATGGGTAAGATGATTTTCAACGTCTTTTTTAGCAGCTTATTCATACGATATTCCCAAATTCTTCATTCTTCATTCTTCATTCTTCATTGAAAAGAACTACCTTTGCTCCGTGTAAAGACAGGTTGTTGTTCACACTACAGCCTACGTTTACGGAGCAAAAGTAATGATTTAGTTGATACATGAGAGTAGTTAAACCTAAAAAGTTTCTCGGGCAACACTTCCTGAAAGACCTGAAAGTGGCACAAGACATTGCCGACACGGTAGATGTCTGTCCCGAAATTCCCATCCTCGAAGTTGGTCCGGGAATGGGAGTACTGACCCAGTTTCTTCTGCCCAAAGAACGCAACGTCAAAGTAGTAGAACTGGACTACGAGTCAGTGGCCTACCTACGGGAAGCCTATCCGCAACTGGAAGACAACATTATTGAGGACGACTTCCTCAAAATGAACCTGCAACGGTTGTTTGGCGGGCAACCTTTTGTGCTGACGGGAAACTATCCTTATAATATCTCCAGCCAGATATTCTTCAAAATGCTGGAATATAAGGATCTGATTCCCTGCTGTACGGGTATGATACAAAAGGAAGTAGCCGAGCGCATAGCCGCCGGGCCGGGCAGCAAGACATACGGAATCCTAAGTGTACTGATACAAGCATGGTACAAAGTGGAGTACTTGTTTACGGTACACGAACATGTCTTCAACCCGCCCCCAAAAGTTAAAAGTGCCGTCATCTGCATGATGCGCAATGAAACGCACGATTTAGGCTGCGACGAGAAATTGTTCAAGCAAGTAGTGAAAACCACGTTCAACCAACGACGCAAGACTCTGCGGAACTCCATAAAACCGATACTCGGCAAAGACTGTCCACTGACGGAGGACGTATTATTTAATAAACGCCCGGAACAACTGTCCGTACAGGAATTTATTCAGCTGACCAACCAAGTGGAACAGGCATTGAGAACGATTAATGATTAATGGCTAGTGATTAAACACGAACAATCATGGAAATAGACGAAGAATACATAGACAAAGTCAAAAGCCTGATAGAACAGAAAGACGCGGAAAACGTCAAAACACTTTTGACCGATCTTCACCCGGCGGATATTGCAGAACTGTGCAATGACCTCGGCTTGGAGGAAGCCCGCTTCGTTTACCGCCTCCTTGACAACGAAACGGCAGCGGACGTACTGGTTGAAATGGACGAAGACATCCGGAAAGAATTCCTGGAACTTCTTCCTTCGGAGACCATTGCCAAGCGTTTCGTGGATTATATGGACACGGACGATGCCGTAGACCTGATGCGCGAACTTGATGAAGACAAGCAGGAGGAAGTACTTTCGCACATCGAAGATATAGAACAAGCCGGTGACATCGTTGACCTGCTGAAATATGATGAAGACACTGCCGGTGGTTTGATGGGTACGAGAAGTATGCAGGACTTTCAAAGGACGATGAGTTAAAACA
>ERZ773269.2701-NODE-2701-length-13003-cov-19.788539_pt1 | contig 13003 bp, 9 predicted proteins | sample MGYA00511958_ERZ773269 | MGnify/ENA primary metagenome ERZ773269 (study PRJEB29015, sample SAMEA2737761) | human gut metagenome | biome: human gut; feature: human-associated habitat; material: faeces | place: China | collected 2012 ... | reverse complement strand
TGGTGGACATGGCCAGCACGGCCCCGGTGTTCACGTCCATCACGATGCCCACGGCGCGCGCCGCCACATGATGCTCCTTGACCGCATAATCCAGCGCGTTTTCAAGGTAATGCTGGATGTTGGCATCGACAGTCAGCCGCAGGCCGCTGCCTTCCAAGGGCACTTTTTCGGTCTCGTAGCTCTGCTCCAGTGTGTAGCCCCAAGCGTTGACGGCGGTGAGCACCACACCATTCTGCCCGGTGAGCACATCGTTATATTTCAGCTCCAGCCCGCTCACACCGGCGTTGTCTACATTGGTAAAGCCCAGCACGCTGGCCAGAAATTCCCCCTCCGGGTACCAGCGCTTGGAGTCCTGATTGATGCGGATGCCGGTGATGCCGTTCTCTTCACAAAAATCCCGCACGCGGTCGGCGGTGTCGCGCTCCACGCGGTAGCGCAAAAGGCAGTCGTTGGAGGTGCGGTCACTGAATTTTTCCAGCAGCTTCGCTTCGTCCAGCTCCAATATTTCCGCAAGGCCTTGCGCGGCAAGGCTGAGCTTTTCCTCCGGCATCTCGCGCGGGGAGGCCCGCAATGTCCAGCAGCTGCTGTTGGCGGCAAGCAGTACGCCGTCGGCGCTGTAGATGCGGCCCCGGTCGGCAGGCACCACAGTATCGCGCAATTGCTGGCCGAGGGCTCGGTTCGTATACCAGCCGCCCGCAAACAGCTGCAGATACGCCAGCCGCGCGGCCAGCCCCGCAAAGCAGACGCAGCACATCAACGCGGCCACCAGCCGTGCCCGGGCACGGAATGCCCGTTCCGGCAGGGTGCGCAAGGGGCGCGGCTCCGGTTTTGGCATGGCAGGCACCTCTCTTTCAAATGGAATGTATGCGCCGGTGTGCCGGGGATATGACTAACCGGCACCGCCGCCGCGTACAATAAAGGAACGGAGGTGATACGGATGCACGAAGCTGCTGCCCATGCAAAGCGCGGCCTGACGCTGCGGCATCTGCCGGCCATGGACCTGCCGTTTCTGGTGCTGGTGCTCACGCTGGTGGGCTTTGGCCTTGTAATGCTGGGCAGTGCCAGCAGTGCAGTGGCGCTGTACCGGCGGGGCGATGCTTTTGCCTACCTGCGGCCGCAGCTGCTGTATGCTGCGCTGGGCATCGGGGCCATGTGGGTGGCAAGCCGGGTGGACTACCATGTTTACCACAAGCTGGCATGGCCGCTGCTGGCGCTTTCAATGGTACTGCTGACGGCGGTGCTGTTCATGCCGGAGTACAACGGCTGCAAGCGCTGGCTGGTGCTGCCGGGCTTGGGCACACTGCAGCCCAGCGAGATCGCCAAATTTGCGGTGGTGCTGGTGTTTGCGCATATCATTGCGCTCAACCACGACCGCATGGGCAGTTTTGCGGTGGGGGTGCTGCCCTTTGCACTGGTGCTGGGAGCGGTGGCGGTGCTCATGCTGCTGGAACCGCACCTCTCCGGCACCGTGCTCATTTTGGGCATCGGCGCGGTGCTCATGTTCGTGGGCGGCACCGGCCTCAAGTGGTTCGTGCTGGCCGGGGCGGGCGGTGCAGCGGCCATTGGAGCTGCCATCATCATTATGCCGGATCTTGTGCCCTACGCGGCCAGCCGTCTCAGCTCATGGCTGGATCCCTTTGCCGACCCGCTGGGCGACGGCCACCAGACCATCCAGAGCCTGTATGCCATCGGCTCCGGGGGCGCGGCGGGCCTTGGCCTTGGCAGCAGCCGCCAGAAGCACCTGTTCGTGCCCGAACCGCAGAACGACTTCATCTTTTCCATCCTGTGCGAGGAGCTTGGCTTTGTGGGAGCCTGCGCGGTGATCCTGCTGTTTGCGCTGCTGCTGTGGCGGGGCATCACGCTGGCGGCGCATGCACCGGATCGGTTCGGTGCGCTGCTGGTAGTGGGCTTTGTGGTGCAGGTGGCCCTGCAGGCAGTGCTGAATATGGCGGTAGTCACCAACACCATCCCCAATACCGGCATCAGCCTGCCGTTTTTTTCCTCCGGCGGCACCAGTCTGATGATGCTGCTGGGCGAAATGGGCATCGTGCTGTCGGTGTCCCGCGGGGAGACATAAAACCGGGCGTTCCCTGCCATAAAATGACAGCATCCGCTGCCGGCGCAGCTACAAATGACCGGACAAACAAATGACACAACTGCAGACAAAATAAACAAAAAGCCTTTGCGCCGCATAGCATGAGGTATCTTTTGCGGAACGGGGGCTTTTTGCATGGGCGGAGATCTTATCATCACAGGCGGCATGCCGCTGAACGGCACAGTACACATCCCGGCAGCCAAAAACAGCGTGCTGCCGCTGCTGGCAGCGGCCCTTTTGTGCAATGGCACGGTGCGTTTTCTGCAGGTGCCGCATCTTGCGGATGTGGACACCAGCGTGGAGCTTTTGCAGGGTGCGGGCTGCACGGCCCGCTGGCAGGGCAGCGACATCACGGTGCAGGGCGTGCCTTCCACCTGCCGCCTTGCGCCGGAAGCCGCCGCGCGGATGCGGGCATCCATTTTGTTCTGCGCACCGCTTCTGGCGCGGCTTGGCCGGGTGGAAACGGTGCTGCCCGGCGGGTGCCGCATTGGTGCAAGGCCGGTGGACCTGCACCTTTCCGGCCTTGCGCAGATGGGCGTGCACTGCCGGGAGGAGGGGGCAAGGCTGATCCTGACAGCGCCTGCCGGACTGCACGGTGCGGACATCACACTTGGGTTTCCCAGCGTGGGTGCTACCGAGACCCTGCTTCTGGCAGCAGCTGCGGCGCAGGGCGAGACGGTCCTGCGCGGGGCCGCACGAGAACCGGAGATCAGCGATCTGGCAGCATTCCTGAACCGCTGCGGCGGCTGTGTACAGGGCGCGGGCACCAGCACCATCCGGGTGCAGGGCAGACGAATGCTGTATAGCTGCAGCTTTGCGCCCATGGCCGACCGCATCGTGGCATCCACCCTTGCCTGTGCCTGCGCGGCGGCAGGAGGCCGGGTGGAACTGACCGGCTGCAGGCCGGAGACCTATGCACCGCTGCTGGAAATTCTGGCACAAATGGGCTGCAGGGTAGAAACAGGGCCGGAAAGTGCGGTCATTACCCGGCTGGGCGCGCTGCACGGCGCGGGCAGAGTGTTTACCGGGGTATATCCGGCACTGGCAACAGACGCAGCGCCGCTGCTTGCTGCTGCCATGCTTGCCGCCGACAGCGCCAGCAGCATCGAGGATGTGGTGTTTGAGCGGAGATTCGGCTGTGCAGAGGGTTTTGCGGCTTTTGGAGCCGCTGTGCAGGTGCAGGGACGCACACTGGACATCCGGCCGGTGCGGCAGCTGCAGGGCGCGTGTGCACGGGCTGCGGACCTGCGCGGAGGCGCGGCACTGGTGGTGGCCGCGCTGGCGGCAAGGGGACGGAGCCGCATTACCGACACCGGTTACATCGACCGCGGATATGCCGGTTTTGCACAGATGCTGGCGGAACTTGGTGCCCAAATTGAGCGGGAAATGCCGCGGGAAAGCGCCAGCGAGAAAAAAACACCTTCAAAAAAGCAAAATTGACTTGCATTCAGGGCAAAAAGATGATACGATACAGTTATATAAGTGTAAGCAGATAATTTCTGTGCGCTATGCGCAGTTCTACGATAAAATCCGATGGAGGACAAAGTTATGGCACTCATGCTCGATGAAGAAATGGACGAAAATGTTACGACGATCAAGGTGATCGGCGTGGGCGGCGGCGGCGGCAACGCTGTCAACCGCATGGTCAGCGACGGCCTGCAGGGCGTCGAATTTATCGCAATGAACACCGACCAGCAGGCTTTGGCCAAGAACCACGCTGCCACCAAGGTGCAGCTGGGTTCCAAGCTGACCAAGGGCCGCGGTGCCGGTGCAGACCCCGAGATCGGCCAGCGCGCCGCTGAAGAGAGCAAGGACGAGATCGCAAATGCGCTCAAGGGTTCCCAGATGGTGTTTATCACTGCCGGTATGGGCGGCGGCACCGGCACCGGTGCAGCACCCGTTGTGGCCGAGGTGGCACATGATCTGGGCATCCTGACCGTTGGCATCGTCACCAAGCCCTTCTCCTTTGAGGGCAAGCGCAAGATGGGTCTGGCAGAGCAGGGCATTGCAAACCTGCTCATGCATGTGGACAGTCTGATCGTCATTCCCAATGAGCGCCTGAAGATGATCAGCCAGGAAAAGATCACCCTGATGAATGCCTTCCAGGCAGCCGATAACGTGCTGCGTCAGGGCGTTGAGTCCATTTCCGCTCTGATCAATGTGCCTGCCTTCATCAACCTGGACTTCGCCGACGTGCGCTCCATCATGAAGGATGCCGGCTACGCACACATGGGCGTGGGCAGCGCCAAGGGCGCAGGCAAGGCCGAGAACGCCGCAAAGGCTGCTATTTCTTCTCCGCTGCTGGAGACCAGCATTGCCGGTGCACACGGCGTGATCATCAACATCACTTCCAGCCCGGACATCGGTCTGGAAGATGTGGAGACCGCAGCAGGTCTCATTACCCAGAGCGCACATCCCGATGCAAACATCATCTGGGGTACTGCGTTCGACGAGAACCTCTCGGACGAGATGCGTGTGACCGTGGTTGCTACCGGTTTTGACAACAAGAGCGCAAGCGACCTGCGCAGCAGCATCAGCAATGCAATGGGCGGCGCACAGTCCACTCCGTCCGCTGTGTTCAGCAGCGAGACTGCAAGTCCGGCAGCTTCTGCCGCAGGCGGCGCTGCACCGGAACCCACTGCTGCAAAGCCCGTGGAAGAGGACAACAGCGATAATGGCTATTACGACCAGCTGATGGCCATGCTGAACAAGCGCAGATAAAAGGCTGGCCGTCATAAGCGGATCAGGCGTATCGGATGGATCGGAGGGACACCATGGCGCAGGGCAGGCAGCAGAACAATGGTTCGCGGCAGCGCTGTGCCCAGTCTGCCGCAGCAAAGGCTCCGGCAGAGCCGCCCAAGGCGGTGTGTGCCCAGCTGGAGCAGATGAACCGAAAGCTGGCAGCGGCCAGTGCGGAAATTTTGCGCTATCAGACCCGTCTGTTTGCCTGTGAACGGCAGATGGCCGCGCTGCGGCAGGAAAATGCCCAGCTGGAAGCGGCCTGTGAGCAGGCGCGGCAGGAGGCTGAGTGCGCGAGCGCTCATGCAGAGCAGCTACGTCAGGAGCTGGCCCGCCATGCCGAAGCTGTGCGGCCTGTGCCGGTTGCGGCACATACGCCCTCGCAGCCGGAACCATCGGCAGCGCAGAGTCCGCGGCCGGAGCCGGAGGCCGAACAGCCTCCACAGCCCGGACCAGAGGCTCCGCAGCCTGCTCAGCCGGACTGGAAGCCCCAGACCAGATTGGAGCACCTCTCGGTGGAGCTGATGAACTGGTTCGACGATATGATGGGCGCATGATGGAAAGCTGGATGATCTGCAAAAAAAGCAGATATGAGTGAAATGAAAAGCTGCTGCAAAGCGCAAAGCTGTTGCAGCAGCTTTTTTTGTGGTCCGGTAGGAAACGGAAGACCCTGCGGCCGGAAGTACAGGAGCGAGGAGCGGTTGAGATGGAACCAAAACAGAAAATACTGATCGTGGATGACTCGGAGATCAACCGCGCCATGCTCAAGGAGATTCTGGGTGAGGGCTATGAATATCTGGAAGCCGAGAACGGCCTGCGCGCGATCGAAATTCTGCGCAGACGCACCGATATCGCGCTGGTGCTGCTGGACCTGATCATGCCGGAAATGGACGGCTTTGATGTGCTGCGGGTGATGCAGTGCTATGCATGGCAGGAGGAAATCCCGGTCATTGTGATCAGCGCGGCAGAGGACACCCGAAGCGTCGAGCGCGCCTATGATATGGGCGTGGCCGATTACATCCGCCGCCCGTTCGAGCGGGTCATGGTGCTGCGCCGGGTGAAGAATGCGCTCATGCTTTACGCAAAGCAGAAGCGCCTTACCCGCCTTGTGACCGATCAGGTGTACGAAAAAGAGCACAACAGTGTGCTGATGATCAACATTCTGAGCCATGTGGTGGAGTTCCGCAACAGCGAGAGCGGCCAGCATGTGCTGCACATCCGCACCCTGACCGGCCTGCTCCTGCATCAGCTGGTGCAGAAGACTGACCGCTACCAGCTGGATGAGAGTGATATCTCGCTGATCAGCACAGCATCGGCGCTGCACGATATCGGCAAAATCATGATCCCGGAAGAAATCCTGAACAAGCCCGGCCGCCTGACCGAGGAAGAGTACGCCACCATCAAGACCCACACCACCGAGGGTGCCAGGATCCTGAAGGGGCTTGCCATCGGGCAGGACGAACCGCTGGTAAAGGTGGCACACGCTATCTGCCGCTGGCACCACGAGCGGTGGGACGGCGGCGGCTACCCGGACAGGCTCAAGGGCGACGAGATCCCCATTGCAGCACAGGTGGTGGCACTGGCCGATGTGTACGACGCACTGACCAGCGAGCGCTGTTATAAGCAGTCCTACAGCCACGAAAAGGCCGTTGACATGATCCTGCACGGCGAGTGCGGTAGCTTCAATCCGCTGCTGATGGAATGCCTGAAAGAATCCTCGGAGTTGCTGCGCACAGAGCTGCAGCGCTCGGAGTATGACCGCGGTTTCCGCCACGAGACCCGCCGCCTTTCGGAGGAGATCCTGCACCGCGAAGCTCTGCCCCGTGAGGATCGTGCCCAGCGCCTGCTGGATCTGGAACGGGAGCGCACCGCTTTTTATGCCGAGCAGCGCGGCGGTATTCAGTTCGATTACGATATACTCAGCGGCAGCGTGACCGTGGTGAACCGCTACGAGGACCCGGTCAACCGAACCCAGAAGCTGGACTTTGATAAGGGCATGGGCCTGACATTTCTCTCCGGCAAGGACCGCCGCAAGCTGCTGGATGCCATTGCAGACGCAACGCCGGAAGAGCCGGATGCCGCATTCCCGGTGCTGATCGCGGTGGATCAGGAATACCGGCTGCACCGGCTGGTGATGCACACCATGTGGAGCCGCGCCGGTGTGCGCCACTGCGTAAGCGTGGTGGGCCAGATCACAGATGACCATGCCCGCCTGCAGGAGCTGATGCTGGGCGATGTGAACAGCGACCAGCCGGAAGCACTGCTGGAACGCCTGAAGGGCATTTTTGACATCGTGCGTCTGGTGGACCCGGAAAGCACCAAGGTGCTGAGCCTGGGCAAGGATGGCCGACTGACCGAGATGCCCGGCACCTGCCACATGGTGTGGAACAAATCGGGCCGGTGCGAAAACTGCATTTCCAGTAAGGCCCTTGCCCGCAAGGAATCCCTGAACAAGATCGAGTTCAAGGACGATCAGGCTTATTTTGTCATGGCAAAGTATGTGGAAGTGGGCGGACGCGGCTGCGTGCTGGAAATGGTGTCCAAGCTTTCGGACGGACGCTGGCTGGATATGGGCGGCCGCCGGATGCTGCTGGACCGCGGCGCCAACTTTGACCGCAGCGCCTTTGTGGATTCGCTGACCGGGGCATACTCCCGCCAGTACTTCGAGTGCTTCCTTGCGGAGAGCGAACAGGTGGAAGGCGTAGTGATGATCGACGTGGATCACTTCAAGGAGGTCAACGACCGGTTCGGCCATCTGGTGGGCGATAAGGCCCTGCAGAGCGTGGCACAGTCCATCCTGAGCAACCTGCGCCAGACCGATGTGCTGGTGCGCTATGGCGGCGATGAATTCCTGCTGCTGGTGCCGCACATCCGGCCCGGGGAACATGTGATACAGCGTGTGCGGGAGGCTGCGGCTAGTGCCAGAGTGGAAGGCTACCCGGAGCTGGAGCTTTCGGCCAGTGTTGGCGGTGTGTGCGGTGTACATCCGCTCACCGAGGCCATCCGTCAGGCAGATGAAAAAATGTACCAGAACAAGGCCGAGCGCAAAAATTAAACAAAACAAAGCCCGGACAGGCTGCAGTATCACACTGCTGTGCCTGTCCGGGTATTTTTGTTTTTTCAGCGCACAGTGCTGGTGCGGTGCTCCATCAGATAGGTGGCTTCCAGATCAGCGATGTGCAGCTTGACGGCAAGGGGATACTTGTCGTAGGCTTCCGAGATGGCAAAGCAGCCGCCCCGGGCCGCATCGTCAAAGCCGCCCATGTGCCAGCGGATGGCAACGGCCTCCTCGACCCGCAACTTCATGAACCGCTCGATGAGGAATACGCTCTTTTCGCCGTGGCCGTAGGGGAACAGATCCTCCACGCTGTAGCTGGGCACCTTTTCCCACTGGCCGGTGGCATCATTCTTCACATTGCGGGTGCCCTTTTTGTAGTAGTTGGCCTTGCACAGATCGTGCAGCAGAGCACAGATGGCATAGCTCTCCTCGCTCTCACCCTCGGTGAAAAAACCGTCGTGGAGGGCATGGTAGACGTTCAGGCTGTGCATACACAGGCCGCCGTCACAGGCCCCGTGGAACCGGGTGGAGGCCGGAGCCGAGAAGAAATCCGTCTTGTTGTCCAGCCAGTCCAGCAGCTTTTCGCTGCCCGGGCGGGAGACATATTGGTGCCAGATCTGCAAAAACTCCTCACGGTAGTCCATCTTACAGCTCCAGATCTTCCAGAATGCCCTTGAGGATGGCCAGCTCTTCGCCGCTCAGGGAAATGCCCTTGCCCATGCGGGTGCCGTCCGGGGACCAATCACGGATGTCGTACTTGGGTTCGCCGTCGTTCCAGCTGATGAGATTGAGCTGGCGCTCCCAGCCGCGGGGCCGCTGAGACAGCACTGCAATGCGCTGGACCACTTCGTATTTGATTTCTGCCATGTTTCCTTACCTGCCTTTGCTTTGTTTGTTATCATAATATAAGAACGCGGCGAAGATTTCAACAGGTAATTGGAAAATAATTTGAAAATTTTGATTTTACTTGCAGGAGCCGGATGTGATATCCGCAAAATGGAACGTCCTGCCAAAGGCTCCCCTGCGAGGGGAGCTGACGCGCGGAGCGTGACGGAGGGGGTCAACCATAAGGCTCCTCTTCCCGCAGGCGAACCAGTTCTTTTACCGCCTCCGGGTCATCCGGTGCGGGCTGGCGGCTGTTTCGCTTCTGCTCCGTGAACAGCCCGGGGGCATACTGCGCCATTACGCCGGGTGTATTTCCTGCCAGAAATTCCTTGGCGTTTTTCTGCATACAGGCTGCCGGTGTGCCGTCCGTCATGGGGATTGCCTGGATCGGCGGCAGATCCGGTTCCGGCGGCGGCAGCTGCACTTCCGGGCTGTCCGGCTGGCTGGGCAGTGCCCCCAGCGGCGGGCTCACCCGGCTGGATGTGGGGCCGACGTGCTTTTGCTTGTGGGACATAAGAAACACCTCCGCACTTAATGTGTGCGGAGGTGTAATCGTTTATGCGGGAAAAGTTCTGCTCTGTACAACCTCTCAGTCGCAGGCTTCGCTGCGACAGCTCCCCTGGTAGGGGAGCCTCTGGCGTTGCGTGGAGTTTTGTGAGTTCCCCTTTGTGCGCAGGCCGCACCGCTCTGCCAAGGCCTCCCCTACCAGGGGAGGTGGCAAAGCCGATAGGCTTTGTCGGTGGGGTCACGTCACAATCTCCACCCAGCTGCCCCCGCTCCGCTCCTTGTGCACGACCACCTGCCGGTCGATGCGGTCCTTCAGGGCGGCGACATGGGAGATGATGCCCACCAGCCGATCACCTTCGGTCAGGCCGGAAAGCACCCGGATGGCCTGCTCCAGCGATTCCTCATCCAGCGAGCCGAAGCCCTCATCGAGGAAGAGGGTGTCCAGCCGGATGCCGCCTGCGGTGCTCTGGACTTCATCGGAAAGACCCAGGGCCAGCGCCAGCGAGGCCTTGAAGCTCTCGCCGCCGGACAGGGTCTTGACGCTGCGGCGGGTGCCGTTGTAGTGGTCGATGACCCCCAGGTCAAGGCCCGACTGGCTGCGCTGGTTCTCGGCACCGATGCGCTCCAGCTCGTACTGGCCCGCCGTCATCTGCATCAGGCGGGTGTTGGCGTGGACAAGGATGCGGTCGAGGTAGTTCATCTGGATGTAGGCCTCCAGCCGGATCTTCTGCTTGCTGCTCAGGGTGCCGCCCGCCGTGGAGGCCAGCGCGTTTACCCACTGCCAGCGGGCCTCCAGCGCGTCCCGCTGGTCGGCAAGCTTCCGGTGATCGGCCAACGCCCTCCGGTTGGGCAGCAGCCGGGCGTTCAGGTCTTTCTCCTGTGCGGCAAGGGCTTTGCGCCGGGCCAGCAGCTCGTTCTGCTCTGCCTTGAGCGCCGCGATCTTCTGGGGCTGCGCGGTCTGCTCCGCAGCCTGCCGGGCTTCCAGTGTCTGCACCGCAGCCTGGGCGGCGGCGGCAGCCTGCTGGGCTGCCGTCACCTGCGCTTCCAGAGCGGTGCGCTGTTCTGCCTGTGCTTTGCGCTGGGCTTCCAGTTCTTTTTTGCGGCGGCAGTCGGTATGGTTTTTGGTCTGGCGCTGCTTCAGGTCAGCCTGTACAGTGTGCAGAGCATCGTTCTCCTCGGTCAGCGCAGTTTTGAGTAGGCTCATGGTCAGAGGCACCGGCCCCTCGGGCGAAGTGAACCGTTCGGGCAGAAGCGCTTCAGCATCCTTCCGCAGCTGGGCGCGGCCCTCCTGTTCCCGCGTCAGCGCTTCCCGCGCGGCGGCACTGGCCTCCTGCGCGGCGCTGTCAGCCTGCGCAGCGGCCTGCTTGGCTTGGTTCACCTGCACTTCGGTGGGAGCGGTGCGGGGCAGGTGGGCTCTGGCCGGGTGGTGGGTGCTGCCGCAGACAGGGCAGGGGGCACCCTCTTCCAGCGTCTGAGCCAGCAGACCCGCCTGCGCATCCAGAAAGGCACGCTCCAGTGTGTCCCGGGTGGAATGGGCCTCGGTCTGTCTGCCCGCCGCCTGCCGGTAGGCCTCCTGCGCGGTGCGTGCGGCGGTGTTCCGGTGCTGGCACTCTGTCAGGCTCCGGGCCAGCTCGTTCAGTGCGGTTTCCCGCTGGGCAAGGCGGGCCGCTTCTGCCTCCAGCTCCACCCGGCGGGTGTCAGCATCGGCCAGTGCGGCAAGCTCTGCTTCAGAGGCCGTGAGTGCCGCATTCAGTGCTTCCAGCGTTTTGCGCCGGGTGCTGGCCTTGGCGGATTCCAGCTGGGCGGTGCTTCGGGCCTTGGCCAGCTCTCCGGCAACCTCCTGCCGCTGGCGCTCTGCCTGCTCAGCCGCGCCCAGCGTGGTCTGTAACGTGCTCAATTGCCTGTCCAGCGCGGCCAGCGCGTCTGCGGCCTGTGCTGCGGCGGCTTCCTGCCGGGCGGTCAGTCCCTCCAGCAGGGTGGTCACTGCATCCGGGGGCATCTGCGCCGAAAGTGTCCCCAGTGCTTCGGCCTCCGGGTCTGCGGCATCATACGAGATGCCCGCGAGCACTGCGTCCAGCTTTGCGTTCAGGGCGGCGCGCCGGGCCGTGAGGGCGGAGTTTTCCTCGGCCAGCGCCTCCTGCAGTTTCTGGTAGCGCTGGGTGCGGAACAGCCTCCGGAAGATCTTGCTCCGCTCCTCAGTGGTGGCATTGAGCAGGCGGGTGAACTGTCCCTGTGCGATCATGGCGATCTGGGAAAACTGGTTGTAGTCCAGCCCGATGATATCAATGACAGCGGCAGTTACCTCCTTGGCTTTGGTCACAGGCGGGCGGCCGTCGGCATAGGTCAGGGCGGCATCTGCTTTTTCAGTGGTAAACCCCTCGCCCCGGGCCTTGGGGCGCAGATACTCCGGGTTGCGCCGGACGGTGTACCGCTGCCCCCGCACCTCAAATTCCAGCTCCACAAAGGTGGGGGTGCCGGGGTCCGCGTATTTGCTGCGGAGCATGGCCCCATCCCGCACGCCGCCACTGGAATGATCGTACAGGGCGTAGGTGATGGCATCGAACAGGGTGGTCTTGCCCGCGCCGGTGTCACCGGTGACAAGGTAGAGCCCGCCTCTGCCCAGCTGGGCGAGGTCCAGAACGGTCTCGGCGGCATAAGGCCCGAAGGCCGACAGGGTCAGCTTCAGAGGCCTCATGCTTCGTCCTCCTTCCAGATGTCCTCGATGAGCGATTGGCAGAACGCCGCCTGTTCGTCGGAGAGGGGCTGGCCGTTCTGGGCTTCGTAAAAGGCCGCAAAATGCTCGAGGGGCGTCTTGCTCTCGGCCCGTGCAGCGGCGTCGGGCGTCTCGGCGGCCCGGGTGCGGCGGTTGTCGTAGTCCAGCCGCATGAGGTTCGGGTAGATGACCCGCAGCCGGGCCAGCGCGTCGGGAACATCCTGCTCGTCGGTGAGGGTGATGTGGAGGTAGTCGTCCGTCGGCGTGCCGTCGTAGGCCCGGCGGTCGGTGAGCTCCATGTAACTGCCCCGCAGCTCCCGCAGGTCGTGCCGGGGGGTGAGAGGCGCGGCCTCGAAGCGGACGCTGCCCTTTTCGCCCAGGGTGATGAAGAGGGCGGCTTTGTGCTGATGGGCCTCGGAGAAGGAATATTTGAGGGGACTGCCTGCGTACCGGACGGTGTCCCGCCCCACCTTCTGGGGACTGTGGAGGTGGCCCAGAGCCACATAGTCGAAGCCCTCGAAGAGGGAGACGTCGATGCTGTCCACCCCGCCCACGCTGGGCTCTTCGCTCTCGCAGACCGCCGCCCCGGCCACGAACTGGTGGGCCACCAGCACGTTCCGGCGGGCGGGGTCGGGTGTACAGGCGTTCAGCACACAGCCGATGGCGTCGTTATAGCTCTCGATCTTCTCGTCCGGAAAGACGTGCCGCACGGCGGCGGGCTTCAAAAAGGGCAGGAGCCAGATGTCCACCGGGCCGTATTCGTCCGTCAGGGTGATGGGCGCGGGCGGCGCGGCAAAGACCGGGCTGACGTACACCCGGCTCCCCGCCAGCAGCCGTGCGCCGAAGGCGATGCGGTCTGCCGAGTCGTGGTTGCCGCTGACGGCAAAAACGGGCAGTCCCCGCGCCGCAAGCTCGGTGAGGAACCAGTCCAGCAGCCGCACCGCCTCGGCGGGCGGCACGCGCTTGTCGTAGAAGGCGCCTGCCAGCAGAACGCCGCCTACGGGCC
>ERZ773269.2700-NODE-2700-length-13015-cov-3.146605_pt1 | contig 13015 bp, 12 predicted proteins | sample MGYA00511958_ERZ773269 | MGnify/ENA primary metagenome ERZ773269 (study PRJEB29015, sample SAMEA2737761) | human gut metagenome | biome: human gut; feature: human-associated habitat; material: faeces | place: China | collected 2012 ... | reverse complement strand
TTTCACTACGCCAACTGTCATTGGAACTGCTGTAAACATTGCTGCCGCTCCTATTTTGTCATTATTCTTCATCTGTTCACCCTGTTGTGTAAGCTTATTGTTCCTGTCAATAATCGAATTAATCTGTTTATCCGACTGCTCTTTTCCTAACTGATTCATTGAATAAAACATTTTAAGAGATGATTTAATATCCTCCAATTCCAGTTCCCGTAAAAAGTTATCATAAGGCTCAATCCCTACCGGATATTGCTCAAAATCTATTAGTAGTTTTCTAACTGGTCTTTTTAAAACAAAAGGTAGATTTCCATAAGAATTTTCTATTGCCGACTGCACTGTCTCATTCTGTAAATTAATTGCCACTTCTCTTATCCAGTCCGGAAAAACCTTCTTGATTTCATTTTCCAAAGTTTTCTTTGCTTTTTTGTATGTAAGTCTTTCCATAATACTTAATTTTTCTTTGTCATAGTACGCCTTCTCAACTAAAATATAATATTTTAAAAACTCTGCATATCTCAGAAAGAACCGGATAGTAATTTATACTAAAAATAATATCTGTATTATTTTTTTCTACGGCTTCTCTAACCTCAGATAATATCTCATTTCCTGAAGGTGATTTATTTTCCATTTCAAGTGTCACTTCTGCAACATTATGACCAAGTTCTCTTAATCCTCTTATAACAGCGTCTTCGCAAATACTGTTATATCTGTATAATAATATATTCATATTGTTTTGATTCCTTATTTGTTGTATGACTTTAGCATCTCTTTCTCAAGTTCATCTATCTGTTCCATTGTTAATCCTGTATATATTGATATTTCTTCCGATGACAATTTACCTGACTTTATCATCTTTATTGCTGCTTGTTTGCTTCCCTGCTCCAAATAGGTCAAATGTACATACAATAATCACAAAACTTTTCTTTAATAAGTCTATAACAATACAACTGACTGTCTAATTCTATTACCAAAGCTCACTTTGACAATACTATAAACATCCATACATCACGCTATCAACTTTCTTATGTTTTAAAGGATAATGCATTAGCTTATTGAAAAGCAACATGTATATTAAAATATTATAAGCAGGCTGCTGACAACTTTTTTATAACTTCTTTTACATATTCCTCTGGTTTTGATACTTTTTTTGCAATTTCAGCTATTGGCATATTGCAATCATTATATGCTTCAATTTTTCCTTCAATTTCGCCTTCACGCTTTCCTTCAAGTCTTCCTTCACTTTTTGCATTATTGATTGAATTTTCCCAAGCTCTGCACATATTTACTTCCTCCTCTTTTTCATCATCGATTATCTTTGATCCGGTTATAAGATTTATAAGTTCCACTGCTTCTTTTTCTACATGTTCAAATCTTGTTTTTCCTTTTATCCAACTGCCATCTTCATCCGACTGATGTTTTATAAATTGCATTACTGCACCTAAATCTGTTTTAAATCTGTCATATTCTTCATCAGATATCTTTGCCGGCTCAATAAGGTTTATACGATAATCCTGTATATATGACAGCAGCTTTTCATCGTCTACTGATAACATCTCATGGATACTTTTAGCTCCATCCCATTCTTTATCTCCAAAATATACTACTAAGGTGACTACAGGCATAAGCCTGTCTGCTTTTCTGAACCCTGATAAAAATTCCTCTGAGTTTAATCTGACTTTTTCTTCTTTGGTCTTTGAATTTTCACGGTATGACCGCTTTGACTCCTCAACCTGCTTTGCATATTGCAATGCGTCATAAAGCATATTCTTTACTGCCATGGCATAATGAATCTTATCCTGATTCTCTACGCCTAAAATAACATACACTGCCCTTTCATCTCTTGCCATCGTCCACAACATAAGATTATCACGCTACCTCTGTACTGACATATCCGCATCATTTCCATATGGTAGTGCTAGTTCTGCCGTATCTATCTTTTGCAATCTGTCCGGCTGTATCACCTGCTCCCCATCATAAATATAGAAATTAAATGCATCTGCTATTATATCTCTATGTGACATATACTGTTTTGTAGCTATATCGACTTTCCCCATATCCGATTCCTTTCATACATTATACATACCGCATAACAAAAATGCAATAATCTCCACGCTTCCAGCATGAACTTTTGTTCGAATTTTATTGTAGATATAGTATCATATGAATGTATGTTCGTCAATGTATTTTTTGACATTTACCATTTTTCATGTCCAATTTATAGCTTATTCCAAATCACTCTTAAAAATAAAAATTATTTTTTCTATTTTACTATTATACTTCACCACTTTACAACTTTATAAATGATACCCATGTTTCCTAAATGGTAAACGGTAGAACATAAGTACCTTTCATATTGGAATCTATTATGGCATAATTACACTCATCAAAGACAGGTATATCACACTTTGGAAAAATAACGCGAAGACCTGAAGATTGCCGGCTGCTGGGTTCATTGCCGGAGACGGTTCAATAACGCACTGGAGCTTGTGCCGAAAGCACACCAAAAGGAGTCAGTATTATATTTGATCATGAACCAGATACGTGCAATCTATCGGGAAGAAGGAAAACTTTCGGATCTTTCATCAGAAGACCGGCTTACACAGCGTCAATTAGTGGTCAAACCACTTGTAGATGCTTTCTTTGCGTACCTGAAACAGATCAATTCCAAAACTCCGCAGAACGGGAAAGTGAAAGACGCTTTCACCTATGCGCTAAATCAGGAGAGATATTTAAGAGTCTTTTTTGAAAACGATGATGTCCCAATAGATAATAATGCCAGTGAACGGGCAATCCATGGATTCTGTATCGGAAAGAAGAATTGGGAAATGATTGATTCATTAACGGTGCAACGAGTTCAGCAATCATCTATAGTATTGCAGAAACAGCCAAAGCGAATAATCTGAAACCGTATGATTATTTTGAATATCTGCTTACAGAGATTCCAAAGCATGAGGAAGATACAAACACAGATTTTTTGAAAGCCTTGTTGCCATGGTCAGAAACATTGCCGGAACATATCCGAAAGCCTGTTAAAGGAACTGACAAATAGGATTGTCAAAAAAGTGACCATCATTATTTGTCAAGGTACTTATGTTCTACTGTTTACAATGATAAAGTTTTTGAAATGTGTAAAATCGAAAGATAGATAAAGACAAAAAATAACTTAGCATAAAGAGTAAAATAATATTTATGCTAAGTTATTTTAGAATGTACGCCTGAGTTTTTTGTGCTTACTTTTACATGTCTCTAATGAATGACATTATAATTTATAACAAAAGTATTTGTTATTATAAATATTCTACTCTTAATAAAGATAGCAAATATGCTCCCCACCACTTACCATCATAAAAATATTGTTCTCTTAAAAAACCATCCTGTTTAAATCCAATCTCTTTATATAAATCATATTTTTTATTATCAAATTCATATATTTCTGTCCAAATCTTATTTAACCCCAATTCATTAAACGCATAACTAAATAAAAGTCTGCAACTTTCTTCCGCAATACCTTCATTATCTATATAACATTCATTTTTCCCGATATAAAGAGATAAATCTGAATACCTATGAATCCAATTAATATAACACAATCCACAACAGCCTAATAACTCATCATTTTCTATATCATGTATTGAAAACATAATAGTAGTATTATCATTATTAACAATATTATCAAACCATTTTTTTTGCATTGAAGCACTAATATCTCTATACTCTCTAAAATGTTTTCTATATTCAGGCAAATTTCTCCATTTTCTTAACTGCTCCAATTCATTTTCTTCAATAGCCGATAAATATATTTTTTTTCCCTTAATCATTTTCTAGCATCTCCCATAGCAAACACTCGTCTGATTTTACATTTCTGTTTATTTTTTTTCCAATTACCTTTTCAATATCATATGGATAAACACATCCCTTTTTTAATGGTCTAAGAGGAAATACATCACCTTTTTTTATAATTTCCCCCTTTTCCATATCTCTATTTATATATACTGCTCTTTGCTGAACTATAACGGACTCCTTTTCATTTTCTTCTATTTTTTTCTTTCCGTCACCCAATGCATAATATAATTCATATGATGCATCTACCATCTCTCTCCACGTCTTAGAATTCATAGCAAATTTATGATCAGGGCCTTCTCTTAAATTGTCATCCGTAAAATGCTTTTCAAATACTCTTGCCCCTAACGCCATCGCTCCAAGCACCGTTGTATGTCCCTGTGTATGATCAGATAATCCTAATATACAGTCAGGATACATCTTTCTGTAAGTTTCCAATACTTTTAAATTTATATATTTAAAGTTTTCAGATGATGCTGTATAATTCGTATTACATTGCATCAAAACTATATCATTTGTATATTCATTCAAAACTTTCATAGCCCTGTCAACATCTTCTAAATTTGCAGCACCAGTAGCTAAAATAACAGGTTTATTCTTTGAACAGATATATTTTAAAATTTCAAGCCATGTAATATCACCTGAGCCAATCTTATATGCATTTACATACTTGTCCACCAAATCAACTGAAGCAAAATCATATGGACTTGTCATATATTCTATTCCAACCTCATCACACTTTTTCTTAAGTTTTTCTGTCCATTCCTGATTTATGCTTGCATCTTCGTAAACTTCATATACTGATTTTTTCCAAGCAGACTGATGTGATAACTGTGGCATTGTATCAAATCCATTTTTACTCACAATTGTTTTTGCCTTAAAATTTTGAAACTTTGCAGCATCTGCACCTGCTTCTTTAGCTAATTCAATAAGTTTATATGCTCTTTCAAGAGAACCATCATGATTTGACGCAATATCCGCAATAAAATATGGCTTTCCGTCAGTTGATATAATTTTATTTCCAATCTTAATCTCCATACTGTATTCCTCCAAATCTAATCAATTCTTCTTTAAAGCCATTTCTATACATACCATAAAACTTTTCTATGCTTTCAACAGGTGTACTTATTTTCATATTTAACGTATTACAAATATTTCTATTACTCATACCCATATGCTTTGCTCTCTTTGCCCTAAATGAAAAACTATCACTTGTTGCCTTGTTAACTTTTCCAGAGTCAATTTTAAAAATTCTCTTTAATTCACACCCAAAATCATATTTAGATATGCAACCACTTCCACAAACATGATATAATCCTGAAACATCTCTTTTAATTGTCTCATTTATAACTTTCGCTAATTCATTAACTAATACTGGCGAAAAATCAATATCAGTAAACATATTAAGTTCTTTGTCCCCAAGTAAGCTTGTGTATATCCATTCTCCAAAACTATTTTTGTTTTGAATATTAAAACCATATATATTAGTGCGCAAAATTAAGTTCTTTTTGTTCTTCCTAACAATATTTTCGCCCGTTAATTTTGTTTCTCCATATATATTTATTGGTGAAGTTTTATCACTTTCACTATATAATTTGGCATTTTTTCCATCAAATACAGCATCCGTTGATATATATATTAATTTGGCATTTATTTTTTCTGACACTTTATATATATTTTCTGTCATTTTTACATTTAATTTTTCTGCATAATCCGGTTCTATTTCACACTTGTCAACATTAACAGCTGCAGCAGTATGTATTATTACATCAGGGTTTATTTCATTTAAACATAGCAAAAGTTTTTCGTAATCCAATGCATCAAAATCATATGAAGCTACTTTATCCATATTTACTTTAAGTAAATCAACGCCGCTTAACAAATAGTCATTCCTTAATTCATAAGCAATGTTACTACCTAACATTCCGGCTAAACCAGTTATAAATATTTTCTTCATAAATTCCCTATCTATCAAAATATTCTATAGTTTTTCTTAATATTTCCACTTGCTTATCTATATCTTCTTCATCCCAATAATTTGTTTTAAATTGTAATAATCGAGGTTGTATATATTCCGCCACTTTACACAATCCTCTTGAATAATATTCTTTATCTCTGGTAAATTTATTTTCTCTCCCCAACATCGACATTGTCTCAAACATTGGTTCAAGATATGTTAATTTCCAAGCAGCATATATCCCATCACCACCAAATTCCAAAAATTTATCTCTAAATTTGTTCCAACCAACCTTATTCAGATTAATTTTTACAGCAAACGTCCAAAATGAATTAGTGCTATTTTTATCTGTATGCTGCGGTATCAACCATTCACAACTCTTTACTGCATTTAAATATTTTTCTCCTGCATAACTTCTTATTTTAACCAACTCATCTGCTCTCTCTACCTGTGCCAAGGCAACAGCCGCACATAACTCAGATATTCTATAATTCCATCCCATAGAAACATGTCTACTATAATTTGGATCTTGTATATCTTTTTTTGTTATTTTTCCTTTATTAGCACCAACCCCTGCATACCCCAAAGACGAAACTCTCCTTATTGCTTCTGCCAATTTCAAATCATCTGTTACAACAATTCCACCTTCACCAGCCGATAAATGCTTGGAACTTTGAAAACTAAAACTAGATGCATTTCCATAATTTCCAGCTTGTATTCCCTTATATCTTCCACCAACACATTCCGCATCATCTTCTAATACAAAAATATTGTGTCTAGATGCTATTTCCATTATTTCATCCATCCTAGGCATAAGACCATATAGTGACACGGGAATCACAGCTTTTGTTTTATCTGTAATATTTCTTTCAATACTTTTAGGATCTATTAAAAAAGTATCTTCACAAATATCTGCAAAAACAGGTGTTGCCCCCGCTTGTATAACAGCAAAAGTGGTACTTGACATTGTTAATGGTGGTACAATCACCTCATCCCCCTCTCCTATTGACAAAGCTTCTAATACAGCATGCATAGTCTCCGTCCCATTTACAAAAGAGATAGCATATTTCTTTCCTACCATTTTAGCAAATTCTTTTTCTAACCTTTGCATCATGTCCGCACCATTAGAACTTCTAAATTCTGAATTTAATACTTCATTTACATATTCTCTTTCTCTATCCGTTATTCTCTTAATGCTATAACTCATTTTTGTCCTCCTTAACAGACTTTAAATATCCCTCATTTCTAATATGTCCCATATTTATTTCAGACAACTTAGGATGTTTTTCTAAAATTTTTAAAACATCCTCCATTGAAAAATTATCTACATCCTTAAAAAAGCTATATACTTCTTTCATAAAATTATAATCATCTTCTGTATCCATAGTCCATCTTAATCCTGATAAATCAATATCATTTTTCATATTGTAAATCTTGAATTTATCATCATTTTTCCAAATATAGGGTGTAACATGTTCATGCTCTGACTTTAATTTAGCTTCATTGTATGCCCTTTCCAATGCTTTAAATGAAAAAACCTCTATATCAATTCCTTCTGGATATGTAGGTTCTATTGTATTGCTAACATAATCATAATTATTATTTAACATAATACTTATCGCTTTATTTACAACTTCTGTATCTTTTAATGGATCATCAGCTGTTACTCTCACAATTATATCAATTCCAAACTGTTTAGCTGCGAAATAAAATCTTTCTAAAACATCATCTTCGCTTCCTCTATAATACGGATATAATTTTTTTTTACAAAACTCTTCCACAATATCATCACTTCTATTGTTAGTAGTTGCAATAACAACTTTATCTACAGTACTATCTTTAACTCTATTATAAATATGTTCTAGCACCGTTTTGTTGTTAAGCTTTCTAAATATTTTTTCTGGTAATCTTGTTGATCCCATTCTTGCCTGTATTATAGCACCTATATTTTTTTTCATTTACTCTGCCTTCTTTCCATTTGACCACAAACTTGGAAAAATTATACTTTTATCCACATTATCAATTTTTTCCTTTATTTCGTTCACGAAGTCTAGCACATCAATTTCTTTATTATAAACATTTATATCCTCAATTAACTGTTCTTTCTTTTCAACTCCAAAAACAATATAATCTATGTCCTTTTCACTTTTTACAAAATTAATTAATGCTTCAGATTTTGATAATCCGTATTTTTTTCTAACTTCTTCAAAAATTTTTATATAACTAACTGCATCAACTAAATATTTAGGAATACTATCTTCATCCATCATAAATAAACCTTGTAAAAAAGCACTTCTTGTAAACACAGTAATATGCTCCTGTTTAACTTTTTCAAAAAAATCTGCCTTACTCCCCCTCTGATCAAGAACACTATAAGGCAGTTGTATGTAATCTATAACTCCTGTTTTAATAGCTTCTAATCCTTCTTTTAAATCATATATAGATACCCCTATATTATCAACATAATTTTTGCTTTTAAGTTCTTGTAATGCTGATAATATCCCTTTATTATAAATATATTCAGGTGTATGTAGCAGATATCCATTTAATCTATCAAGATTCAATCTTGACAATGTATTTTTACATTCATCTATAACTACTTTTTCGATATCAACACCTTCATCTATAACATTAGGTCGAAGTTTTGAAATAACTTTCACATTATTCTTTTTATCTGTTCTATTTTTGAAATACTCCCCCAATACTAACTCTGCCTCACCATATGCCCTGGCTGTATCAATAGTATCAATACCATTTTCCAATGCATAATCGAGCATTTCAAAAGATTCCTGCCATGTAGGCTGTCTGCCAATCTGGTTGTTCACCCCATATTTCATTCCAAACTGTACGGTACCTAAACATAATTTAGCCATTATAATCACCTTCTTATACCATATCTTTCAATTCTACTCAAAATTTCAGATTCTATATTCCTTTTAGGATCCGTTATGACTCTACTTTGTAACTTTATATTCATTGCATTTGCATTTATAAATTCTCTACTAACACAATTTTCACAAATTAGACCATCAATTCTCTTTTCTATATGTGCCTTTCTTATTTCTTTCAATCTATCACAATAAACCGCATCTTTCAAATCAACATTATGTAAATCAACAATTTCTGTATATTTACTTCCTGTTTCATGACAACATGCACATAAATAACCATCTTCATTTACTACGATTCTATCAAATAATTCTAAACATGGTAGCTTAATTGCATCATATGTATTCATCAACTGTGTATTAGCCTCTTTTATACATAAATATTTTTCAACCCCTTCAACATATGGATTTGCAATTACATTCGTAAATAACAATTCATCAACATATCTTCCATATAAATCAATAAACTTTTGTTTATTACATTTATTTATTTCTGTTAAAATAGAAAACATAAATAATTTATAATCTAAATTATTTTTTTTTCTAAAACTATATGCATATTTTATATTTTCATATACTTTTTCAAAACAATCTACACCATGGTGTACTATAAATTCTTCTTTGTTTGTAGCACTCACCGAAAATTTTATACTGTCAATCCCAGCATATACCAATTTTTCTAAATTTGAAGGTGTACATAAAATTCCGTTGGTAGATATATACACATAGTCAAACTTAAGATTTTTCTTCAAATATTTAATATAATCATATATTTTGGGATTACACAATGGTTCTGCAGTAACATACAAACCAATGTCCCGTATTCCCATCTCTTTAGCCTGTCTTGTAATTTTATAAAATAATTCAGATTCAATCATCTTATTTCTTTTGTGTAATCCCTGTGCAGAATACTCACAATAAATACATTTTTCATTACAGTTACTAGTTATTTCAACATTCATAGTCTTCCCTTTATATGAAGGCTTTATAGAAATATCCTTATTAGTTAACTGTTCTTTAATTTTATCTCTTATCATTTTGTCCCTCTTTTAAATATTGTTCAAAGCATTTATTAAATCATCCTTATTAAGCCATTGTGTATTATTTCCAGAACTATATTCAAAACCTTCTGACACTTTTTTTCCTCCTGGCAAAATATTATTTGAATCAGCCCAATTATAGTGTGGATATATAATGTAATGTTTATCATATTCATAGGTAGTTAATGAATCGTCTTTTGTCACCATCACTTCATGTAACTTCTCTCCTTCTCTAATCCCGAATTCGTTTATTTTACATCCTGGCAACATAGCTCTTGCCAAATCACCAATATGAAATGATGGTATTTTCGATATATATGTTTCTCCTCCTTTAGATTCACTTAACGCCTTAAATACAAGTTCTACTCCCTGTTCTAGAGTAATCCAAAACCTAGTCATTCTCATATCTGTGACCCCTAAAGTATCACCACCATTTTCAATAATTTTCTTCCATATTGGTATAACCGATCCTCGGCTTCCTGCAACATTTCCATATCTTACAACAGAAAATCTTGTCTCCTTATATCCAGCATATGCATTAGCTGCAATAAACAATTTATCTGAAACAAGCTTAGTTCCTCCATATAAATTAATGGGATTTACAGCCTTGTCTGTTGACAAAGCAACAACTCTCTTTACATTTCTATCAAGTGCGGCGTCTATTACATTTTGTGCCCCATGGATGTTAGTTTTAACTGCCTCCATAGGATTGTATTCACATGTCGGCACCTGTTTCATTGCCGCTGCATGTATTACATAATCAACATTTTCAAATGCCCTAAACAATCTATCCTTGTCTCTCACATCGCCGATAAAAAACCTAACCTTTGACATATCTATTTTGTCTGCATATTCATCCTTCATTACACTTTGTTTATACTCATCTCTTGAGTATATGATTACTTTATTAGGCTTATATCTTTCAAATATCATTTCTAAAAACTTTTTTCCAAATGAACCCGTTCCGCCTGTAATTAATATATTTTTTCCATTTAACATTTCTTTTACTCCTTACTCTTTGTTAATTTAATAATTATTCCTGGAACTCCTTCCGCAATAATTTGTAAAATAATTTTTACTCCCTCCCCAGAATTTAACTCTGTGATATCTTTTTCCATCCAAGCTATTTTACTTTCTTCAAAATCCGTATTAATAGTATAATTTAAAATTAAATATAAGATAAGATATGCATAATTTATATCTTCACATATTTTTTTTTCCGTATTTTCTAAATAATATACTATTTTTTCAAAATACTCTGCTTTATTTTGTGCTTTATATGCAATTTTCAAATCCTTATAGTAAACATTTGTATGTAATATAACATTTTTACCTAAAATAGCAGCCTCCACACCAGTAGTTGATGAATATGGTAAAATAATTTTTGCCTTTTTCAATAAAGAATATGTATTAATATCGTCATCTGCCTTAACCAAATCAATTCTTTTTGAATATCTATTTATAATAGGCAACTCTTTTTCATAATTTATATAATTATATTCTTTGAGGCAATTTTGTGCTGGATGTACTCTTATCGCAACCGTAGAATTTGTGTTTTTCATTAAAAATTCCAATGTCTCTTGTAACCATGTAATATCATCTTTAAAAACATCATCCATTGCTAACGCAGAAGAATCCCATGATATATTTAACGGAATAACAATATCATATCTTTTTACAGACCATTTCCCAACTGCATGATTAACTCTCTTATCAAATATATCCTTTGTTTTTTTTATGATAGTTGCTATCGTTTTTTTATCAAGTATATTGTTTGTAATTATATCAGTAATATCTTTAAAGTGTGTAGATACCCCATCATGTGAATAGTAACCTTCATCATATGTAGATACCCTTACACCATTTTTATGTCCAATATATGTATAAACACATCTATGCCTATGAATCCCTGTATAAACGTTAATAGTATCATACTGATTTTTTTCAAAAAAAGCTTTAATATTTTTCATTGTTTTTTGTAACAGTTTCTTCGCAACATCAACTCTTTCTGAATTATTTTTCAAAAAGACTTCATCTTTCTGAGAATCAAACCACTTTACTACCAATGGTGCATATTTTTCAGTCATTTTAATATCTTCTTCATCAAGTTCCGCTTCTCCATACTCATCAACATATTTAACATCAATATCCGGACATTTTGCCAGCAAATACTTAAGCACATAATCAATATAAATCCTTGCAACATCCTCAATCCCATCAAAGTATATATAACTATCAAAGCTTCCCATAGTATCTATTATTAAAGTAGAACTATATCCGTTGTATCTTAATAATATACTTTGAGCCATTGAATACCATGTAACATTTTGTATCATTTCACCTAAGCAGACAATTCCAATCTTCTGTTGTCCCTGTTTTAAAGTTTTACTATCAAATGCATTATCAGGAATTCTATCAATAAATTCTAAAAATTTTCTTGCATTATCTTCATATTTTTTTATTCTAAAATATTTAAAAAATTTACTATAAATATCATAAAAATCTTTATTTTCTCTTAAACCATATTCTTTTAACTGTTCACTTATTGCAACTAAATGTCTGCTTAGAATCAATATAATAAATGAACCTTTTTTCATCTTCGGTATTATCTTCGGTGATTTAATTGATATACCATATATATTTTTTTCATGTAAGCTTTCATCGTTATCTATAAAACATTCTATTTTATAATTTTTCAAAAACCTTTTCATTAAGATATCTGCTGCTGTTCCTCCACCAAAACACACTATTTTTTTATCATAATTTTCTTTTAAAATTTTCTCAATCACACCAAAATCAATGTGTTGCTCTGCATCATAAATCATTTTCTCCATAATCCACCTCATTTTTTAATTTAAATTATATTGCAATTGTCTTTAATCATAAATTTTTCCATAATCTCACTTATTTTATATGAATCTTTTAATGATACTAATAAATTTCTATCCTTTGTCCTTATCTCTCGCATAAACTCTGCAATCTCATATCGTTCTCCTGTTCCATCAATCTTATAAAAATATCTTTTATTATCATTAAAATTTTCAAAACGAACTTCAAAATTCTCTGTTTTCCACCACGGTGATGGTACATATATATATCCTTTTGTACCGGATATAACCAAATCACCTTCTGATTTGACTCCATATCCAACCTTTAAGTTAGCAATACCGTTTTTATACAATAAACTTATTTGTGTAAAAATATCTATCTCCTTTTTTTCATCAATATCTGTTACAAAACTGCATTTTTTATAATCTAACCCAAAAATCTTGAAAACAGGTAATAATACAAAC
>ERZ773269.2696-NODE-2696-length-13033-cov-27.875713_pt1 | contig 13033 bp, 8 predicted proteins | sample MGYA00511958_ERZ773269 | MGnify/ENA primary metagenome ERZ773269 (study PRJEB29015, sample SAMEA2737761) | human gut metagenome | biome: human gut; feature: human-associated habitat; material: faeces | place: China | collected 2012 ... | reverse complement strand
ACAGTTATATATCATAGTTAGAAAAGGTCATATAATATGTCAAATAAAGAAAACAGAGAGATTGAAGAGCTCCAAAATAAAATTTGGAAAATTGCGGATGATGTCCGTGGAGCGGTTGATGGTTGGGATTTCAAACAATATGTTCTAGGAATTCTATTTTATCGTTTTATTTCAGAAAACATGGTTGCATATTTTGATAAAGCTGAACATGAAGCAGGCGACTTAGAATTTAGCTATGCAAATTTGAGTGATGAAGAGGCAGAAGAAGATTTCAAACCAGGGACTGTCGAGGATAAGGGATTTTTCATTCTTCCAAGTCAGCTTTTTAAAAATGTTGTGAAAAATGCGTCTAAAAATCAAGAGCTAAACACTGATTTAGCAAATATCTTTCAGTCTATAGAGGAATCAGCAATTGGTCACAAGTCTGAAGATGCTATCAAAGGTTTGTTTGATAACTTAGATACACGGAGCAATATCTTAGGTGGAACAGTTGCAGAAAGAAATAAACGTTTATCTGACATATTAAATGGCATTAATAGTATTAACTTTGGAAATTTTGAAGAAAATGATATAGATGCTTTTGGTGTCGCTTATGAATTCTTGATATCCAATTATGCCAGTAATGCAGGAAAAAGCGGAGGTGAATTTTTCACACCACAGACTGTATCTAAATTACTCGCAAAACTAGTTATGGTGGGAAAAGATAAAATCAATAAAGTTTATGACCCCACTTGTGGATCGGGATCACTATTACTACAAATGAAAAAACAGTTTGAAGATCATATTTTGGAGGATGGATTTTTTGGGCAAGAAATTAATATGACCAACTTTAACTTGGCTCGTATGAATATGTTCTTGCACAATATCAACTACGATAACTTCGATATCAAGCGAGGAGACACCCTTTTAAATCCTCAGCATTTAGATGAAAAACCGTTTGATGCTATTGTTTCTAACCCTCCTTACTCTGTCAAATGGGTGGGAGATGAAGATCCAACTCTCATAAATGATGACCGTTTTGCTCCAGCAGGGAAACTAGCTCCTAAGTCAAAAGCTGACTTTGCCTTTATCATGCATAGCCTCAGTTATTTGTCTTCCAAAGGTCGCGCGGCAATCGTTACTTTTCCAGGAATTTTCTATCGGGGAGGAGCTGAGCAAAAGATTCGCAAATATCTGGTTGATAATAACTTTGTTGAAGTGGTTATTCAATTACCTGATAATCTCTTCTTTGGGACGAGTATTGCAACCTGTATATTAGTATTAGCTAAAAATAAAACTTCAACAGACACTTTCTTTATTGATGCAGGCAAGGAATTTAAGAAGGCAACCAATAATAATATTCTGACGGAAGAAAATATTAAAACGATTTTATCGACATTTGCTTCTAAAGAAAACAAAAGATATTTTGCAGAATCTGTTCCTTATGAAAAGATCGTAGAAAATGACTATAATTTATCTGTTTCTACCTATGTCGAAAAAGAAGACACACGAGAAAAGATTGATATTGATGTTTTAAATAAAGAAATCGCAGCTACGGTTCAAAACATTGATAAACTTCGGTCAGAGATTGACAAAATCGTAGAGGAGTTGCAGCATGGACAATGACGTGATTATCTATAAGACAGAGGATGGGAAAGACTCTATTGAGCTGCATCTGGATAATGGAACCGTTTGGCTGACGCAGCAAGAGTTGGCAGAGCTCTTTCAGACCACTAAGCAAAATATCTCTAAGCATATCAAAGCGATTTTTTCAGATGGCGAGCTAGACGAAAGAGTGGTTGTCAACTATCAGTTGACAACCACTCAACATGGTGCGATAAAAGGGAAAACACAGTCTAGGCAAGTAGCTTACTACAATCTTGATATGATTTTAGCAGTGGGCTATCGCGTTCGTTCTTCTCGCGGTGTACAGTTTCGGCACTATGCTTCAACGGTCTTGAAAGACTACCTCATTAAAGGTTTTGCCATGGATGATGAGCGCTTGAAAAATCTTGGTGGAGGCTCTTATTTTAAAGAATTACTGGAACGGATTCGAGATATTCGCTCGAGTGAGAAAGTATTTTATCGCCAAGTGTTAGACTTGTTTGCGACTTCAAGTGATTATGATAGTCAATCGCTAGAAGCCAAGCACTTCTTTGCAACGGTGCAAAACAAAATGCACTATGCTATTCATCATCAAACAGCGAGTGAGTTGGTCTATGGTCGTATAGATAGTGATAAGGAATTTCTAGGGCTCACGACCTTCAAGGGAGAACTGCCCACTTTAAGAGAGGCTAAAGTCGCCAAAAACTATCTATCAGAAAAAGAGCTCCGCAGCCTTAATCAGCTGGTGTCAGGGTATTTGGACTTTGCAGAAAGGCAGGCTGAGCGGGAGCAAATCATGACCATGGCTGACTGGGTAGAGCATGTGGATCGGATTCTCTTAGCGACTGGTGAGGATCTGCTCTCTGGAAATGGCAGTATTTCACAAAAGCAAATGTCTGAAAAGGTAGAGGCAGAATACAAGCGCTATCAAAGCAAAACGCTCAGTCAAGTCGAAAAAGACTACCTAACTGAAATCAAGCAGCTAGAAGATTTTGCAAAGAAAGGAGGAGAAGCATGAACCTACTAGAAGAAATCCAGAATGCCCCAGTTGAGTGGAAAGAGCTGGGGGAGGTGTGTATAATAGCTAATACTGCTAGGAAACCAGTAAAAGCAAATGATAGAATTTCTGGTGAAATTCCGTATTACGGCGCGAATAATATTCAAGATTATGTAGAAGGCTATACTCATGATGGAGAGTACATTTTGATTGCAGAGGATGGTTCGGCAAAACTTGATGAATATTCCATCCAATATGTGAATGGGAAGTTTTGGGCTAATAACCATGTTCATGTTATAAAACCAAAAGAGAATTTACTATCAAGATTTATTTATCACTACCTAACTAATTTTGATTTTAAGCCATATTTATCTGGTGGCACACGCGCAAAATTAACTAAAGCTAGTTTAGTAAAAATTCCTCTGCCAGTCCCCTCTCTAGAAATCCAAGAAAAAATCGTGCAAACACTTGACAAATTCACCGATTATGTAACAGAATTGACCTCAGAATTGACCTCAGAATTGACCTCAGAATTGACCTTACGCCAAAAGCAATATTCTTATTTCAGAGATTATTTGCTGAACTTTGAGGATGATTCTTATAAAGTTGAGTGGAAGAGTTTGGGGGAGGTTTGTGAAATTATTCGAGGCAATGGACTACAGAAAAAAGATTTTGTAGAGGAAGGAGTTCCTTGCATTCATTACGGTCAAATTTATACATACTATGGAATGTCTACGAATAGTACTAAATCTTTTGTCGATAAATATACTGCAGAAAAGTTAAAAAAAGCGACTTCAGGTGATATTATTGTTGCGACAACTAGTGAAAATATAGCTGATGTGGGGAAAACTCTTGTATGGGAAGGTGAACAGGAAGTATGCTTTGGGGGGCACTCTTGTGTTTTGCGAACACAGCAAAATTCTCGCTATTTAAGCTATTTTATGAGTTCATCTTCTTTTCAAAAGCAAAAAGAAAAACAAGTTGTAGGTACTAAAGTCATTGAACTTTATCCTAAGAATTTAGCGAAAATTTCAATCCCCGTCCCTCCTCTCTCCATCCAAGAAAAAATTGTGCATGTTCTGGATAATTTTGACACAGTTTGTAACGATTTGAATATCGGACTGCCCAAGGAGATTGAGCTGCGTCAAAAACAATACGAATATTTTCGCGATCAGCTCTTGACATACACAGCCGAAGGCGTGTACACTGACAGTACAGTACAGTACAGACAAGACCTAATTAGGCTCTTGTGGTATGTCTTTGGACCGATAAAGGTAGAACTAGGTTCAATTGCTGGATATAGTACAGATAAGATTTTTAATAAGGAACTAACATCTGATACTTATGTAGGTGTAGATAATTTATTACAAAACAAATTAGGGAAGAAGAATGCTGTCTATATTCCAGATAGTGGGAAATCAACTATATATTTAAAAGAAGATATTTTGATAGGCAATATTCGACCGTATCTCAAAAAAATATGGTTTGCGACCAATAGCGGTGGTTCGAGTGGAGATGTACTGACTGTTCAAAATCATATCAAAGATATTCTAATGAGTCGTTACTTATACTACCTATTGTCTGGAGATGACTTCTTTCATTTTGATATGCAATTTGCGAAGGGTGCTAAAATGCCACGTGGAAATAAAAAATCCATTATGACATATAAGATTACCCTCCCTCCTCTCTCAATACAAGAAAAAATCGTGCAAACACTTGACAAATTCGATACGCTTACATCTGATTTATCTCAAGGGTTACCAAAGGAAATTGCCCTTCGTCAGAAACAGTATGAGTATTTTCGCGATCAGCTTTTAAAATTTAAATCATAAAAACAAGGAGTAATGATGTCAGAAGTAAGGGAAACCCTTCCGATTATTGAATCAAATAATTTTATTGTTTTAGAGAATTATACTAAAGCAGAGCAGGCGGGGAGTTATCAGACAGAAGCAGAGTTAGAAAGAGAGCTGATCGCAGATTTACAAGCTCAGGGCTACGAATATTCGAATTATCTAACAACTCACGATGCTCTAGTAGCGAATTTGCGTGAGCAGATCCAAACCCTAAACAATGTCCAGTTTAGAGATTCAGAGTGGCAACGTCTCTTAGATGAGTACCTCAATAAGCCGAGTGAAACTATTATTGATCGGACACGTAAACTGCATGATGACCATGTCTATGACTTTATTTTTGACGATGGTCATATCCAAAATATCTATTTACTTGATAAAAAGAATATTGCCCGTAATAAAGTTCAAGTTATCAATCAGTTAAGGCAAGTTGGTAGTAGCTCTAACCGCTACGATGTGACAATTTTAGTGAATGGTCTGCCCTTGGTTCAAATCGAATTGAAAAAACGCGGTATTCCTATTCGTGAGGCTTTTAATCAGGTTCATCGCTATAGTAAGGAGAGTTTTAACGAGGCCTCATCTTTATATAAGTATTTGCAAATCTTTGTTATCTCCAATGGGACAGATAGCCGTTATTTTGCTAATACCACCAAACGTGATAAAAATTCTTTTGATTTTACTATGAACTGGGCTCTTAAAAATAATGATCCAATTCAAGATTTGAAGGATTTTACTCCAACGTTTTTGGATAAAAATACCCTTTTAAATATTCTCATTAATTATTCCGTTTTTGATACTAGTAATACGTTACTAATCATGCGTCCTTATCAGATTGCTGCAACAGAGCGGATTATCTGGAAGATTAAAAGTTCTATCAATGCTAAACTCAAAAGCGGTCGCGATACAGGCGGTTACATTTGGCATACAACGGGTTCAGGGAAGACCTTGACTAGTTTTAAAGCTGCTCGTCTCGCTACTGAAATGGAGGAAGTAGACAAGGTTTTCTTTGTCGTTGATAGGAAAGACTTGGACTATCAAACAATGAAAGAATATCAGCGTTTCTCACCTGAATCAGTTAACGGCTCTAACAGTACTGCTGGCTTGATAAGAAATATTGAAAAAGATGATCATAAAATTATTGTAACAACCATTCAAAAGCTCAATCATTTTATGAGTAAGGTAAAAGACCATGAAATTTATCAAAAGCAGGTTGTCTTTATCTTTGATGAATGCCATCGCTCTCAATTTGGGAAAGCGCAGAAAAATCTCCGTCAAAGATTTTAAAAATACTGTCAATTCGGCTTTACAGGAACACCAATTAAAGTAGAAAATGCGATAGGGTCAGAAACGACGGCTTCGGTGTTTGGAAAAGAACTGCATGCCTATGTCTTAACCGATGCTATTCGGGATCAAAAGGTTTTGAAATTTATGGTGGACTATAATGATGTTCGCCCTCGGTTTGCAAGCCTTGAAAAAGAGCAGAATCTTGAGAAATTATCTGCTGCGGAAAACCAAAAAGCCTTTCTCAGCCCTGCTCGGATTTCGGAGATTTCCCACTATATTTTAAACGTTTTTGATGACAAGACACATAGAAAAAATAGTGGACAGGGTTTTAATGCCATGTTTGCTGTATCAAATATTGATGCAGCAAAAGCCTATTATACAGAATTACGAGAACAACAAATAAATCGCGATAGACCCTTAAAAATAGCGACTATTTTTTCTTTTGCTGCTAATGAAGAACAAGCGGCTTGGGGTGAGATTGTAGATGAAGACTTTTCGCCAGCAAATATGCAGGACTTGAGTAGTAAGGAATTTTTGAGCCAGTGCATTGCTGACTATAATAACATGTTTGGTACGAGTTTTTCTATTAACGGAAAAGAGTTTCAAAACTATTATCGCGACTTGGCAAAGAGGGTTAAGGATAGACAAGTTGACTTACTCATCGTCGTTGGTATGTTCCTAACAGGGTTTGATGCTCCTACTTTAAATACTTTGTTTGTTGATAAAAATTTGCGCTATCATGGTCTGATACAAGCCTTTTCGCGAACCAATCGGATTTATGATGCAACTAAATCTTTTGGGAATATCGTTACTTTTCGTGATTTAGAGCAAGCCACAACGGATGCGATTAAGACATTTGGTAAGACGGAAACTGCTGAAATTTTATTGGAGCGTCAGTATAGTGACTATATGGAGGGTTATCTAGATGCTGGTGAGGAAAGAAAAGGCTATCTGGCAGTTGTTCAAGAACTACAAGAAAAATATCCAGAGCCAGATAAAATTGTCAAAGAAAGCGAAAAAAGAGATTTTGTTCGCTTGTTTGGAGAATATCTAAAATTAGATAATATTCTACAGAATTATGATGATTTTATGCGATTGCAGGCTTTACAGACCCTTGATTTTACTGATGAAAAAGCAGTGGCAGATTTTAAAGGGCGTTATTATGTTGATGATGAAACGCTTGAGGAATTATCTAAGCTCACAATTCCAACAGCTAGAGAAATTCAGGACTATCGCTCTGTCTACAACGATATTCGCGAGTGGGCCATTAGAGAAGAGCAAAACAAAGAAGATGAAAAATCAGAGATTGATTGGAGTGCAGTTACTTTTGAGGTTGAGTTACTGAAGTCTCAAGAAATTAATTTAGAGTATATTCTAGGGTTGATTTTTGAGACAAATAAAAAGGTATCTGATAAAGATGCTTTGGTGGAAGAAATCACTCGGACGATTCGAGCAAGTATTGGCAATCGGGCTAAGGAGAGTCTGATTATTGATTTCATCAATCAGACAAATCTTGATAAGATTGTTGATCGACCAGATATTATTGCGAAGTTCTTTGCTTTTGCCCAAAAGAAGCAAAAACAAGAAGTAGAGGCTCTTATTCAAGAAGAAAACTTGAATGAGGAAAGCGCCAAACGTTATATAATGACCTCTCTGAAAAGAGAATATGCAAGCGATAATGGGAATGACTTAAATGCAGCCCTGCCTAAAATGAGCCCTTTAAATCCAGCTTATCATACTAAAAAAGAAACTGTTTTTAAAAAGATTGGTGAACTGGTGGAAAAATTTAAAGGTATTGGTGGAGAATTATAAGCTTAAAGCAAGAGAAAAATTTCTCTTTATAGTTGTTGAAGAGGAGTTGATACGACGGGGATTTCTAGATATTTCATAGATACCTGTCTAGTTTTGCCTAACTGGCAGGATTTTTAGTATAATGAGAAAAATGTCAATCATATCCAAGGAAAAAATAAGGAGCCTAATATGCTTAAAGCACTGATTTCGATTGATTATACCTATGATTTCGTAGCGGATGATGGCAAATTAACAGCCGGTCAGCCAGCTCAGGCTATCGAAGCAGCTCTTGTTGCTAAGACAAAGGCTGCTTACGAAGCTGGTGATTATATTTTCTTTGCTATTGACGGCCATGAGGAAGGAGATAATTTTCACCCTGAGACCAGACTCTTTCCGCCTCATAATATTAAGGGGACCAAGGGGCGGGAGCTCTATGGTCAGCTGGCAAATGTTTATGAGACGATCAAGTCAGATAACCGAGTCTTCTGGATGGACAAGCGCCATTACTCGGCCTTTGCTGGAACTGATCTGGATATTCGTCTACGAGAAAGACGGGTGACAAGTCTAGTTCTGACTGGGGTTTTAACCGATATCTGTGTCCTTCACACGGCTGTTGATGCCTACAACCTAGGCTATGATATGGAAATTCCAGCTTCCTGCGTGGCCAGCCTGACTCAAGAAAACCACGACTGGGCTCTTAATCATTTTAAGAATGTGCTGGGAGCTGAGATTGTGGACTAATTCTAGATCTTATTTGGAAGCGGTGAATGACTATTTATTATGATTGATTTTGCTTGTTATAATGACGTGGAGAGGCAAAAATGGCAGTATGTTGATGGCTGTTTAAAAGTTTTGCGGTTAATTGGAGCTTAGCTGTCGTTTTATATTTACTCTGCTCTCTGTTTAGTCATCATTTTTTTGATAAAATCGGCGTACTGTCAGTATCATGTTGGCGACTTCTTCAGGAGATGCCTGATTATCCGTGGAGACCCAGTGGGTATAGATGCTTTCGATACTAGCCGCATAGGTTGTCAGCATGTAGTCTTTGGGTAAAAGCAAGTCGGGATTAAGGATATCGTAAAAGAGGGCAGGAGTAGTTTCAATCAATTTGCTGATGAAATGTCTGGTCTTTTGTGAAAAATTAACCGGTGCAATGCCTATAATCAGTTTGATGAATTCTTGTTGACTCTGAAGATAAGTTAAACTGTGAATCAGACCTTCTTTAACTGTCGCCGAATTTGTATTGAGTTCTTTTCTGAGATTATCGGTTATTTCGTGCATCAGTTTATCAATCAAATCATATTTATCTTGATAATGAAGGTAAAAAGTACTACGATTGATGTTGGCTTTTTCGGTAATCTGTCGAATAGTAATACTAGAAAAATCATTATTTTCCAGCAGCAGCTCTGTAATAGCTGCTTTTATTTTGGCCTTACTTTGGGTGTGGCGTTTTTGGGTCATCGCATGTCTCCTTTGTTAAATAGACAGCTGTCTATATAATGATGCTTGTTTTTATTTTAAAGCCATTATATACTAAGGAAAATATTAAATCAACATATGTCTAAATAATGAGGTGCTTACATGGCTTATATTGAAATGAAACATTCCTATAAACGTTATCAAATGGGAGAAACAGAGATTATCGCTAATAATGATATCAGCTTTGAGATTAATAAGGGTGAACTGGTCATCATACTAGGAGCTTCGGGTGCGGGGAAATCAACGGTTCTCAATATTCTTGGCGGCATGGACAGCAATGACGAGGGACAAGTTTTGATTGATGGCAACAATATCGCGGCCTTCAATCAAAAACAGCTGACTGCTTACCGCCGCAGTGATGTTGGCTTTGTCTTTCAGTTCTATAACCTAGTCCCTAATCTAACCGCCAAAGAAAATGTTGAGTTAGCATCAGAAATTGTTGACGATGCTAAGGATGCCGCTCTGACTTTGCATGAAGTCGGGCTAGGCAGTAGACTGAATAACTTTCCGGCACAGTTATCTGGTGGCGAGCAGCAGCGGGTGGCCATTGCCCGAGCCTTAGCTAAAAATCCCAAATTGCTTTTATGTGATGAACCGACAGGAGCCCTTGATTATCAGACAGGCAAGCAAATTTTGAAATTGCTGCAAAACATGTCTCACCAAAAAGGTACCACTGTTATTATTGTAACCCACAATGCCTCTTTGGCACCAATTGCTGATAGGGTTATCTATCTACATGATGCTAAGGTTAACGCTATTAACACTAATGATTGTCCTCAAGATATAGATACTTTAGAATACTAGCAAGATATCAAGCCAATAAACAAGTCATAGAATTAAAAAGGTCTAGTAGGTTTGTTTAACCCGAGCTTAGAAATCAAGAGGCAAGGTATAAAATCTGTGACAGTAGCAGAAGTTTGGGTACCAAAAAGATTTTACACTTAAAGGCAGTCTCAGCTGTAAATTAACTAAAATCAAAACGGCTAGCTCTTATTTTCAAAGACTTGCAGGTGTGTTCAATTACGAGGTGATATTATGAAAAAAAGGATTTATTGGAAGACAGTTTGGAATACCATGTTGCATTCAAAGGGTCGCTTTCTTTCCATTATGCTGTTGATGTTTCTAGGTTCTTTTACCTTTATTGGCTTGAAGGTAACAAAGCCTAATATGCAAAAACTGGCCACTGACTATCTGCAGGCTCACCAGACGGCTGATTTATTTGTGACGGCCCATTATGGTTTTAGTCAGGCTGATCAAACTGAGTTAAAAAATATAAAGGGAGCTGACGTAGAATTTGGAAAAGTGTCAGATATGACGATTGAAGGGACTGACGATGCTATGAGGGTTTTCTCCAATAGTCAGTCCATTTCAACTTATCAGTTGGAAAGGGGACGTTTTCCTAAAGAAACTGATGAAATTGCTCTAACCTCTTCTTTGAGAAAAAAATATAAAATTGGCGATACATTAATTTTTGAGTCTTCGAAAAAATCTAATTTAAAAATGAAGGAGTTTAAAATTGTTGGTTTTATTAATTCATCTGAAATCTGGTCTACCTTAAATTTAGGATCGTCCACGGCAGGAGATGGGACCCTAGCGAGTTATGGCATTGTCAGCTCCTCAGCCTTTGCAGATAACAGCAATACGCTAGCTCGAATTCGTTATGATCGTTTAAAAAAGATTAGTCCTTTTTCTGATGTTTATAGTTCAAAAATTAATCACTATCAAGATGAACTGGATAAGTTGCTGGAAGATAATGGTCAGGAGCGCCTGAGAGAATTGAAAAAGAAGCCGCAAGAAAAAGTCAATCAAAGCAAGCAGGCTTTGACAGCGGCAAAAGAACAGTTGCAAGAGCAGACAAAGGCACTCACCTCGGCTTCCCCTGATCAACAACAGTTGGTTCAGCGGTCTCTGGCTCAGGCACGCCAAACCATTGCTCAAAAAGAGCAACAAATCCAAGAGGCTCAAGCCAAAATTGATGCTATGCCTAAACCAACTTACACTACTTCTACGCGCTCCACAATGTTGGGCGGAGAAGGCTATACGGTTTACTCTTCCAATGCTGACAGTATGGGAAATCTGGGCAATATCTTCCCTATCGTGCTCTACGCTGTTGCCGCCTTGGTTACTTTTACAACGATGACGCGTTTTGTTGATGAAGAAAGAACCAATTCGGGATTATTTCGTGCCTTGGGCTATAGCAAGCAGGATGTTATCCGCAAATTCCTGATTTATGGTCTTGTTGCCAGTATGCTTGGTACAGTTTTGGGAATTATCGGGGGTCATTATTTGCTCTCCAGAATCGTATCACAGATTTTTACAGGAAAAATGACCTTGGGCAGTCCTGCTTTGTCTTTTTACTGGTCCTATACGCTTATCGCAGTTCTCTTAGCCTTGGTCAGTGCGGTTTTGCCGGTTTATCTTATTGCCAGTCGAGAACTGAGTGAAAACACAGCTCAGTTATTGCTGCCAAAACCGCCTATGAGAGGGGCCAAGATTTTCTTAGAACGGATAGGCTTTATCTGGAATCGTCTGAGTTTTACCCATAAAGTGACGGTTCGCAATATTTTTCGCTACAAACAGCGCATGCTCATGACCATTTTTGGCGTGGCTGGTTCGGTTGCCCTCCTTTTTGCAGGACTGGGGATTCAGTCTTCCTTGGGAAAGGTCATTAGAGAACAGTTTACACAGCTGACCCCCTATCACTTGGTGGTTATGAAAAAGGAGACAGATGAAAAGGACAAGCCTTTAAGTGACTTTTTAAAGTCAAAAGAAGTAGACAGTTATCAAAGTCTTTATTACACACATTTGACCGAAGAAATCCCTCAGTTGAAAGACAGGCAGTCGATCGCTCTCATGGTAACAAACAGGACTGACTTTGATGGCTTTGTGCAGCTAAAGGATGCCAACTCTAACCGTACTCTGACACTGCCCAAGACAGGTGTCCTTATTTCTGAAAAACTGGCTCGCTTTTATAAGGTTCAGGCCGGCGAAACTTTTCGTCTCAAAGACAGCGACGGCAAGGAACGCCGTGTCAAGGTTGCGGCAGTCGTAAAAATGAATGTCGGCCATTATTTGTTTATGAGCCAATCAGCTTACCAGGATATTTTTGGTGAAAAACCGGATAATAATGCTTATTTTATCAATTTGAAGGATGATTCAGCTTCTCAGATCAAAGATGTGTCAACCGAATTGCTGGCTATGAACAGTGTGGTATCTGTCACTCAAAACACTTCGCGGATGAAGATAATTAAAACCATTGTCACATCCCTAAATGCTGCTATGACAGTTCTGGTCATTATCACGGTTCTTTTGGCCATTGTCATTCTTTATAATCTGACTAATATCAATATTGCCGAACGTCTCAGGGAACTCTCAACCATTAAGGTTTTAGGCTTTTTCAACAGGGAAGTAACCCTCTATATTTACCGGGAAACCATTGTTCTGTCTTTGATAGGTATTGTTCTTGGTCTGGGAGCCGGCCGTTATCTCCATCAGAGCATTATGGAAATGATTGGCTCAGATAACGTCTCATTCGGCACGGTGGTTGATGAGACGGTTTATGTGATACCAATCATCTTTATCGGGCTTATTCTTGTCGGATTGGGACTGATTATCCACCGCCGCCTTAAAAATCTTGATATGCTGGAAGCTCTGCAGTCGGTAGAGTGATGATTTTCTAATAGAATGGTTGTTGGAAATTGCCCAAAAGAGTGATATAGCTTGAAAGGTCCAGTAGACTGTCTAGAGTTGGAAATAAAATTAGCGAAGGTGTTTTAAGGTTTTATAGAATCCTTTAAAGTTAGCCACAGGGTTACTGTGCTGGATAGGTTTTAACATGTTGTTTAGCTATTGAAACGCTAAACTCCTGTGTTTAAAATGTGAAACGAATCGGAACAATAATTTTCCAGACCCCGAATTGTCAAGTTAAGTGCAACAGTTGTTATCCGATACCAAGTTGAAGAGGGGCTAGGCTGTTTGGGCTAGCCCAAACAGGGTTTTCGCCGTTTGATAGTTGAGTAGTCTTCTTGGTCTTTGGTTGATAGCTAAG
>ERZ773269.2688-NODE-2688-length-13067-cov-17.753381_pt1 | contig 13067 bp, 4 predicted proteins | sample MGYA00511958_ERZ773269 | MGnify/ENA primary metagenome ERZ773269 (study PRJEB29015, sample SAMEA2737761) | human gut metagenome | biome: human gut; feature: human-associated habitat; material: faeces | place: China | collected 2012 ... | reverse complement strand
AAAAAAGTGATCGTCTATGGTAAAACAGAGAAGAAACATTCATGCGTTTGTCGTGCAAAATTGCTTGTATTCGGTAAAGTTTCTGCTATAATTGATAAGGCAAGTTTAATTTTCTAAAACTTTAAACGAAAAAAACATTTCTAGTATATGGGGGAATATATTATGGAAAAACGTTCACAACGCTTCTCTATTAGAAAATATAGTTTGGGTGCGGCTTCTGTCTTACTTGGGACAGCTGTTGTTGCTCTTAATGCCCCTACTGTATTGGCTGATGAAACAGCAGGTAATTCCGCGTCTGGTACAAGCCAGCCAACTAGCAGTACGACAGACAACATAGGAGAGAGCTCGGCAACTGCTGATCAGGAAACAGCTAGCGTAGTCTCTGTAGAAAGGGAAGATGATACGACAACTGTGACTAGTCAAGTTACTTCATCTGCTTTAGAAGATGCCAAGGCTAATGCTGAACAAGCGGGTGTTCAGGTGGTAGAGACTGAACCTCAGGTTCAACCATCGACAGAAGCAGCTGCAGCTGACAATCAAGCTCAGATCCAAGAAGTGAAAGCAGCAACGGAGGCTCAAAAAGCCGCAGATGCTGACTATGCTCAAAAACAAGCTGAATATGAAGCAGCTGTAAAAGCAACTGAAGCCGCAATAGCAACAAACACTCAAATCCAAGCAGAGAACGCTGTAGCGCAAGCGGCTTATGAACAAGCGCAGGCAGCGTATGAAGCTGATCTTGCTCAATATGAGAAGACTAAAGCTCAATATGATACTGCTAAAGCAGCTTACGAGGCAGCAGTAGCTGAAAAAGCCCAAGCTGATGCTCGCAACGCTGAAGCAAAGGCTGCTTATGAATCCGCTCTTCAAGTTTATAAGGATGAGCAAACTAAATATGAAGTTGCAAAGTCATTTTATGAGTCTGTCAAAGTAGCACATGAAAATGCTATAGCAACAAACATACAAATCCAAGCCGACAACGCTGCAGCGCAAGCGGCTTATGAACAAGCGCAAGCCGCTTACCAAGCTGCTCAAGCTCAGTACGAGCAAGACAAGGCCGCTTATGACAAGGCAGTAGCGGATAAGGCAGCTGCGGAAGCGCAAAACACGCAAATCCAGGCAGACAATCAAGCGGCAAGAGATGCTTATAATACGGCTAAGGCTGAGTATGATGCTAAGAAAGCCGAGTACGATCAGGCGAAGGCTAAGTACGACGCTGACAAGGCCGAATATGATGCGAAAGTAGCTGAGAAAGAAGCTGCTGATAAGGCCAATGCGGAAGCTGAAGCCAAATATAATGCTGATAAAGCTCAGTTTGAAAAAGACACCATTGACTACAATACCGAGCTTCTAGAGTATGAAACAGCTCTGAAACAGTATAAAAATGCTAAAGAGGCTCATGATAAGTTCTTAGCTGATACTGGCTTAACTCAGACTAAAAATGCACAGGAGTTGACCTTCCTACGTGAGCCTAATGCGACTCACACGATTGATGGCATTAGCTCTTATCTCACTAAAGATGCACAACAGCGCTTGGCTAATGATGGTGGCGTTAAGCAATATGAATCTAACAATCTCAAAGAAGGTGATGTTGTTAGCACGAGTCCTTATGCCAATAAAGAGGCTGAATGGTTGAGCGTCAAGGTTGGGGATAAATTCTCTGTCACTTACGACGGGCTATCTAAATCTAAGATGATTGTTGATGGTGTCGAGCGTGACATTAGCAAGGTTATCTACCGCTATGAAATTCTCAACCTGCCATCTAATAATGGTAAGGGGATTGCCAAGGTTGATGCTGACCCAACGATTACCCTGACGGTTGGTGCATCAACGGATAAGGCGGATGAGCCGATTAGGGTTGCAGTCGATGTTGAATTCTACGATGAAAATGGTCAAATGTATGACCTCTCTCAACGTAAGGCTATCGTTGCCCTTAACTCTCTCAACCACTGGGATGGGGCTGCTTATGCCAATGGTTCTGATAAACCACGTGAACTGGTTGTAGAAGCCAAAGATGCTGATGGCAACACCGTTCGTGGTACTTGGGATCCTTATGCAGATGGTAGCTCACCTAGTCTGAATAACGGTGCTCCAGTTGTCAAGTCTGGTTATGCAGATTTTGATGGCAAAACTGTTACCATTTCAGAATCGAATCCCCTGAAGATTATTGCGCAAAAAGCGGGCTGGAATGGGAGTTGGATTGTAGAAAAAGAAACGACTGTACTTGAAAATTATGTCTATGCCTCAGGCGGCGGGAACGGTCACTCAACAGGTCTTGACGAATATAAGTTTGGTGATCAGGATGATGTTTTAGGAACCTATAGGATTGATCCAACTTCAGGCTTGATTACTTTTACACCTAAGAAAAAATTCCAATCGATCAAACACCAAGAGTTTGTTAATATTGGAGATAAAGAGTTTGTTGCTATTCCAAACTCAAGTGTCACCTATAATCCTGATACTAAGGAAGTGACCTCAGAAAAAGACAACCAATATATCGAACATGGAGCTGTCTTTAATGGTGAAACCACACCTACTTTACGTGGTTGGGATGATGCGGACTCACCATATCTTTACTATGGTGGTGCGGGGGTTAAGATGACTGACGGTCATCTGGTCTTTACTGCTAATGGTGCTAATGCTGATGGGCAACCAACGGTTTACTGGTTTGCTGTCAACTCAAATGTTGGATTCCCTAAGGATCCGGGAGATGCGCCAAAAGCTCCAGAAAAACCAACGCCACCAACGCCACCAACGCCAAAAACGGTGACCGTACCAACCCCACCGACGGAGCCAACCCCACCAACCCCACCGACGGAGCCAACGGATAAACCAACTGTACCGGTTCCATCAGTACCAGATGAGCCAACTCCGCCGACTCCACCAACGGCGCCAGAAGTGAAGCCAGAGGTAGATGTTCCATCAGTACCAGATGAGCCAACTCCGCCGACTCCACCAACGGTGCCAGAAGTGAAGCCAAGGGTAGATGTTCCATCAGTACCAGATGAGCCAACTCCGCCAACTCCACCAACGGCGCCAGAAGTGAAGCCAGAGGTAGATATTCCATCAGTACCAGATGAGCCAACTCCGCCGACTCCACCGACAGCGCCAGAAGTGAAACCGACGGTAGATGTTCCATCAGTACCAGATGAGCCAACTCCACCGACTCCACCGACAGCGCCAGAAGTGAAACCGACGGTAGATGTTCCGTCCGTACCGGATGAACCGACCCCGCCAACTCCACCGGCAGCACCAGAAGTGAAACCGGCAGTAGATGTTCCGTCCGTACCGGATGAACCGACCCCGCCAACTCCACCGACAGCACCGGAATTGAAGCCAGCGGTAGATATTCCGTCTGTACCAGATGAACCGACCCCGCCGACCCCACCAACACCACCAATCTATGACATTGTAGAAGTTCCAGCTGATCCAGGTGAAGAGCCGAAAGCTCCAACCCCACCAACAGAACCAAACTACAAACCAACAGTAGACGTACCAGAGATACCAGAAGCCCCAGAACGCAAACAAATTTCTGTGAAATGGCATAAAAATTTGATTGTTGAAAAATTCAAGGATCCTAAACCGGAAAAACCAGCGCTTAAGGAACCTGTAACTCCTGTTAAAGTTGCCGATCCGGCTCCAGTATCTGTGACATCTGAAAAAACTCTGCCACAGACTGGTGATAGCAATAGCTATGGACTAGCTCTATTTGGTATGGGGATGACAGCTTTTGCTGCTGCAACCCTGCTTGGTTCATTAAAGAAGCGCAAGGAAGATTAAATCTAACCAAATTTTAGATAAGATTTCCCAATAAAAAGCGATAAAAGAGAGGATTGAAGTCCTCTCTTTTACAATAGATGAAAACGTTGATTTCTTTTCAGGTTTCTTTCCATTTTTGCTAAATCGTGCTAAAATGTAGGTGTCATTAGAAAGAAGGCGATTACATGACTGATCCAAGTGTTAACTATCAAGGGCTCACTCCCGAAGAAGTCTATCAAACCTTGGCGACTAGACAGTCCGGTCTCTACAATGAAGAAGTGGCTAAACGTCAGACTCAGTTTGGTAAGAATCTTCTCGAAAGCAAGAAGCAAGAATCCAAGTGGCTCAGATTTTTGAAGAATTTCACCAGTCTAATGGCGATTCTTCTTTGGATTGGCGGTTTGGTGGCCATTCTCTCAGGAACTGTTGAGCTAGGGATTGCCATCTGGCTGGTCAATGTTATCAACGGCGTCTTCAGCTTTATCCAAGAAAATCGAGCCCAAAAGGCGACCGAGGCCTTGAAAAATATGCTTCCTTCTTATGCTCGGGTTGTCCGTGACGGGATTGAGCAGAAAATATTAGCCGAAGACTTAGTGCCCGGTGACATCCTCCTGATAGAAGAAGGGGACAAGATTTCAGCCGATGCCAGAATTATTCTCTCGACCGATCTCCAAGTCAACCAATCTCCCCTGACAGGGGAATCCAACCCCGTCCGCAAAAATGCCAGACTTGTCACAGATAGTGATGTGACCGCTTTGGAGGCCGACAATCTAGTCTTTGCGGGGACGACAGTCGCCAATGGCTCGGCTCGTGTTGTGGTGACCGAGATTGCCATGCAGACTGAGTTTGGGAAAATTGCTAATTTGACTCAAACGGTTGCAGATGAGAAGAGTCCCCTGCAAAAAGAAGTAGATCGCCTAACCAAGCAGATTTCGGTCATTGCTCTGAGTGTGGGCATCTTTTTCCTTATGGCTTCTGTCTTCTTTGTCAAGGAACCCCCAGTCAGGGCTTTTATCTTCTCTTTGGGGATGATTGTAGCCTTCATTCCAGAAGGGCTCCTGCCAACCATTACCCTATCTCTGGCTATGGCTGTGCAAAGAATGGCCAGACAGAATGCCTTGGTTAAGAAGTTATCATCTGTAGAAACGCTGGGAGAAACTTCTGTTATCTGTTCCGATAAGACAGGAACTTTGACCAAGAATGAAATGACTGTTCATAATCTATGGACCACTAAGAAGGAATACAAACTGACAGGTCTTGGCTATGCTCCAGTTGGCCAAGTTCTTCTTCACGGCCAAACAGTAAGAGCCAGTCAGGATACTGATCTCAATTGGCTTTTGCGGGGAGCTACGCTCTGCAGCAATGCCAAAATCAGCAGTCCCAATGCTGATAATCCTAATTATACTGTTCTGGGGGATCCGACCGAAGCCTGCCTGGAAGTAGCTGCGCAGAAGGCTGGGATTGATTTATCGGACAATGAAGCAGAAAACTATCGCCTTAAAGAACTGCCCTTTGATTCGGACCGCAAGCGGATGACCACCTTTAATCATCTGTCAGAGGCCATTGATGGCAAAGAAACAGCCTCCTTCACCAAGGGTGCCCCAAAAGAAATTTTGGAGCTCAGTTCCTATGTTCGTGAAAATGGTCAAATCCGTCAGCTTAATGAGCAGGAAAAATCAGCCATTCTTCGAGCCAACGATGCCTACGCCCAAAAGGGCTTACGGGTCTTAGCTCTGGCCTGTCGGATCTATGATGATGAATCTCGTATTCAGGCTGCAGCGATTGACACGGCTGAAAAGGATATGGTCTTCATGGGACTTTTGATTATGCAGGATCCTCCGCGTGAAGGAGTCAAGGAAGCTGTTGCCAAGTGTCATGCAGCGGATATCCGGATCATCATGATGACAGGTGACTATGACCTGACGGCTGTCAGCATCGCCAAAAGTATCGGCATTGTTAAGACTGAGCAGCCGCGGGTTATCAGCGGCCGTATTCTGGCTGATATGTCTGATGTGGAACTGCAGGAAGCTCTGAAAGATGAGGTCATCTTTGCTCGGATTGCCCCTGAACAAAAGTTCCGTATTGTTACTAATCTGCAGGCTCTGGATCATGTTGTCGCTGTGACAGGCGATGGGGTCAATGATGCTCCTGCCCTCAAAAAGGCCGATATCGGTGTTGCCATGGGGATTACCGGTACAGATGTGGCCAAAGAATCGGCAGATATGATTCTGACCGATGATCACTTCACCTCCATTGTTAGGGCCATTGAAGAAGGCCGAGCCATCTACAGTAATTTACGGAAGTTCCTCAGCTATATCTTCAACAGCAACACGTCGGAAGCTGTGCCTTCGGCCGTCTTCCTCTTTTCTAAAGGTCTGGTGCCTCTACCCTTGAGCGTGATGCAAATCTTGGCTATAGACCTAGGGAGTGATATGATGCCTGCCTTGGGATTGGGCGTTGAACAGCCAGAAGAAGGCATTATGAATCAGCCTCCTCGAGACAAAACTGATCGTCTCATCAATCCTAAAATGCTGGTAAAATCCTTCCTCTGGTATGGTGGTATGGAGGCACTCGTCGCCATGCTTGCCTTCTTTGCAGTCTTTGCTCTGCACGGACAAAGCCTAGTTAACCTGCCCGCGAATGGAGAGCTCTACCGAGAAGCGACCACTATGACTTTGGGTGCCATCATCTTTTGTCAAATCGGTCAGGTCATGAACTGTCGGACCAAAATCCAATCCATCTTTAAGCGCGGTTTCTTTACCAACCGCACCATCAACTTGGGGCTGGCTATTGAAGTTCTCCTCTTCAGCCTCTTGGCTTATGTCCCTTTCCTTAATGGTCTCTTCGGCACTGCACCAATTACTAGCTTAGAATGGGGCATCCTCATTCTCTGCCCTATCCCAATCTTCCTCCTGGAAGAAATTAGAAAGGCCTGGCTGCGGAGAAGGCAGACTTGATAGACCTATCTAATACTCAATGAAAAAATCAAAAGCAAACAAGGAACAGAGACCCCAGCCGCTAAGGAGGTCAGGTTGCAGTAGTTGACGGCTGTCTTGGTACCATTTTGAGGTACAGAAGGACAGCCAATCACCCTTGCTGGGGTAGTCAAATAGTCCGGTAGACTATTTTAGCCCGACACTTGAAATTAGAAAGTGAGGGACCACGAAGGTTTTGATGATTGTCAAAGCCTTTTTTTTTCTGTCTGACTCCCTAACGGCAACCGTCCTGGCAGTTGCCTAGCACCCTCGCTAACTAGGATAAAATAGTATGAATAACTATTTTATACTCAATGAAAATCAAAAACAGACGAGGCAACGAACTGCAGATAGTATTGACGTACGGCAAAGTGAGTTAACGAAGTATCTTTTTGATTTTAGAAGAGTATTAGTTAATGTCTGAAGAAGGACAACTGCCTCTATTCATTAAAAACAGCGGATTATGGGTCTTTCGCAGGATGATAAGAGCTGATCTATCACCTAAGATGTCAAAGCTGTCATCATTTTGTTTCCACTTTGTTGCCGGACGTTTAACTTTTTGTAAATTATCCCCGTTAAACTGGTAACAACACTTTTAGAAAGGGTTAAGACATTATATTATGAATAAAAATTACATTTTCAACCGATCTGCGTTTTCTCAGAGCAAGGGACATGACATTAAACGCAAGTCCTCAAAAGGCTTGGTAACGGGTCTTGTCCTAGCTAGCACCATTGTATTACTCGGAGCCAGTCAACCTGCCTCAGCTGACGAGGCAACTGCTGCTAGTGACAGCAGTGATAAGGTGGTTTCTGTAGAGGAACCCCCTACAGCAGCTGACAGCCAAACAAGCACTTCTGATACTGAAAACACTGCAGCATCCGATCAAACAGCTGATGCTGCTGACATTGATACCGATACGGAATCTGTTGCTGCCGACACAGACAGCCCTAGCAGTCAAACAGCTGATTCAGCTATAGATTCAGATGTCATCAGAGCCGATGCGGCGCATTACCATGAGAGATACGACTGGGATGAAGCACGTGGCCGTGATAAAGATGCACAAAGAGCAAGGGTGATTACCTTTGCTGATGCCAATGCGCAGTCCAACTCGTCAAGGGTCTCCATTGATGGGAAAACTATTACCATCAATCAAGCAGGCACTTATACTCTGACGGGTTCTGGCAATGGTTATAGCATCGGAATTGCAGACAATGTAACTGATGCAGTAACCTTCGATCTTAAAACGCTTGATTTAAGGGACTCTAATATTTCTGCCCGCAAAGATTTGACGCTCAATATCCTCTCGGACAGTTCTCTGGCTTCTTCAACAGCAAACACGATTGAAGCAGGAGGGGCTCTCTATATTTCAGGTAAAAATAAAGCAGCCTTGGTACTGAAAAGTACAGTAGGGCATGCCATCAAGGCAGATAACCTAAAAGTTAAAAAAGTCAACCTTGATTTAACATCTGCTAAAGACGGCATTCATGCTACTAAAAAGGTTACTATTGATGGCTCTGCCATCACGATTAAATCTGATGATGACGGTATTAAAGTTAAAGATGAGAGCGATGTCAATTCAGCAGATCTAAAAATTGAAGATTCAACCCTAACAATTAACGCCCAACATAAAGGACTGGCAGCTTACGATGAGGTAACAGTAGATGGCGCATCAACCATAACTATCACCTCTGGTCATGAAGGGATTGAAGGCCGCTTTGTGAATCTGAAGAAGGGGAACATCACAATCAATGCAGGCGATGATGGGATCAACGCTTCTGAGTGGACGGACAAGGATGATGCTGACTTGTCAAAACTGAAAAACAGTCCTTCCGATATCAAAAACGACTTAGGTATTTTTATTAAGGGGGCTGATATCTCCCTTATTGGCTATGGCGATGGCGTAGATTCTAATGGTAAAATTATTATCACCAAAGGAAGTCTCAAATCACAAAACATTACCAATTACAATTCGGCACTGGATCATGATGGCGATGCCTTGATTTCTGGCGGTACAGCTTGGGCAATCGGACATATGGGATTTTTCCAAGGCTTCTCTAATGGCACACAGCAGGCCTATGTTTCAGCTATTGTTTCCGGACTTGCAGGCGATACTATCACCATAACTGATTCTAAGGGAAGAGTTGTTGCCCAGACAACATCTGAAGTGGATTTTGACCATGTTGTCTTTTCAAGCAAAGATATTCGTAAAGGTAAAACCTATACAGTAACCACCTCTGATGGACATACAGCAACTGTAACGGGAACGAAAGACTATATCCAACACAGTAAAGGAAATGTGCCGGACGGAACACCACCGCTTTTACCTAATGGTAAAAAGCCTGCCTTCCCAGGTAATGGAGTGCCACCAGAAAAAAATCCAGCCAATTCTAATGAGGATTCTAAAAATGATGCTAAGGATGGTGATAATGATGACAAGCATCACGCTAAGTTAACTGAAACTGATGCCAAGTCTATTGCGCTGTCAGATGCTGGCCTTATGGAATCTGATGTGAAATCTCTCAAGGTTGAAGGTGATTCGGACGATGATATTCCTGTTTATGAAATCGAATTTAAGCGAGGGGATACAGAATACGATTATACCATCAATGCCCTTGATGGTACAATTACGGAAAAAGATATTTCATAATACTTTTTACGACATTTCGTTTTCAAAATCGATGCTATTTTGAAAATGAAAGAGTAAGGTGACTAGGGAACTCGCTCTAGCGATTATCGCAGTTTATCAGTGGCTTTTAATCACTAATAAACTGGCTAGGTTAGAAAGTATCAAAATTGAAAGTTTTGAAACATAACGAGTATTAGCTATAAAGAAAGGACCCGCTCCAATCGGAGTAGGTCCTTTTGTCTGGACTGATAAGACTTAATCAGACTTTGCTGGGATTGCCACCGCCATCAAAGTGATAAGAAACCCCATCAATGGTCAATTCAGTATTCTTTGCTTGAACACCCTTTTCGTCGAAGTAGCGCTTGGTACCATCAATGGTTTGCCAACCAGTTAACATATGGCCATCTTTGTTGAAGTAGTACCAATTACCTTGAATTTCCTTATATTGATTGCTAGCTGGCGTACCATCCTCATCGAAGTAGTAGGCATTATTTTCGATAGTATAGAAGCCGTTTTTAGATTGGACGCCATTTTCATCAAAGTGACGCTTTAGTCCGTCAATGGTTTGCCAACCAGTCAGGGCTTGACCGCTTTCCTTGTCAAAGTAGTAGAAGTCATAACCATCAGCCTTATATTGCCCTTTTAGAGTGTCTCCTACATGGTCATAGAAGCCGAAATAGTAGAGCTTACCATTGATTTTACGGAAACCATTGTCTACTCTGCGATAATTATCGTCGAAATAATATTTATTGTTTCGAACAATATACCATCCTTTAACAGCTTTACCATCAGGTCCGAAGTAGTAGGATCCGTTTAGAGTGGACTTATCGTCGTTTTGGTACATTTGACCGGTTTCGTAGTCATCGTCATCGAAGAAATATAGATTACCATCGATAGTCTTAAAGCCAGTTGCGTTGCTACCATCTTCATTGCGATAGTAGGTTTTACCACTTCGAGTGTAGAAGCCTGTTGGGAGGCTGTAGGCCTTGCCATCTAGGGTGAAAGGATTACCATTTTCATCGAAACGAAGCTGGGTTCCTTCAATAGTGTAAATACCATTTTTGGCCTGGACGCCTGTCTGGTCATCAAAGAAGCGCAGAGTACCATCAATGGTTTGCCAGAATTTCAGCGGCTGACCATTATCCTTATCAAGGTAGTACCAGTTGCCATTAAATTCACCATAAGTACCTTTGACTTGACTGCCATCTGGTCTGAATAAATAAGTATCGCCATGGAACTTAGCTAAACCGTTTAGGATTTCACCAGTATCTTCTGAAGCGCAATACCAGGTGGAACCATTATCAAGACTAAAGAATTGATTTTCTACTAAGCGACCATCGTTTTGAAAATAATAAGGTTTTCCTTCAATGGTTTGGAAGCCTGTAAGGTTATGACCCTGACCGTCACCGTAGTATCTTTCCCTATCCCAACGATGCCAGCCTGCAGTTGTTGGTGGCTCTAGTGGAATACCATCAATAGATGTTGCTCGGCCATTTTGATTGAAGGTATAGGTCTTACCATCAATTGTTTTTGTTGTATTCTTCACTGCGGCATTAAAAGGATCAGCAAAGTAGAGAATTTCACCATTACGGTTGAGTAAGCCACTATAAGCTTTTCCGTCTTGGTCAAAGTAGAATGGACCAGGGTGAGATTTCACTCGCATGAAAGCGTAATAATCGTTAATGCTACCTTCAAGTATGATATCTCGGCCAAGTTTATTTTCCGAAGTCACAAAGAAGCAGACAGTAGCATCAGAACTGTAGTGGATTTCTCCACTCTCAAATTTTTCTCCTGAGGCAGTTGTAATATTATCATCTTTATCAACGACGGCAACAATCTTACCCTCACCATCAATACGGTACTCCTTATCTCCCACCTTTTGCGGCCCTGTAAAGACAACCCCGTCATCTGCAAAGTAGTAGTAGGCACCATTAAATTTTGTAATTCCTTTTTGATTGGTTATCTTATAATCAGAAGTCCTCACATACAAAAACTTTTTTCCACTTTCGTCTGCTTTAAGGTAAAGTGGAACAGTAAAACTTACTCCAATATCAGGTGAATCATTGGGGACTACTCGACCCTCATTATCAAAAGTATAAACGCTCTCGCCAATCTTTTTGACAGTATTTCGATACTGTTGATAGTTATCAGGGTCAAAATAGTAGCGTTCATTATTTAAACTTAGCCAGCCACCAACCTTTTGACCATCCCCATCAAGATAATAATAGTAATAGTGATTAACTTCAAAATGCGGACTGTTATAAGGGTCAATCAATGTTGGCGAAATATAATGATAGGTTACAAATTGATTAGCGACAGCATCGCCTTGGTCGTTGAAATAGTAGGTCTTACCGTTGACCTCGTGGAAACCACGATATGAAGTTCCCTTAGGTAGGTTGGGGTTGACTTGAAGCCTTTCTGTAGCGGGTTGTTCAGTATTTGTTGGCTGGGCTTGGGGCTGAGTTTGGTCCGCAGGTGTAGCTTGCTTGTCAGAGTTAGCCGTTCCATTGTTAGTTTCTGCGACTGGAATGGCTTGGTCCATTGGGACAGAGTCAGCCAAATCGCTAGCCTTTACTGTGGTGTCAGAACTAGTATCAGATTGGTTTGTCGATTCCTCTGCTTGGTTATCCAGTTTGTCAACTGAAGCAGTAGTGTCGATAGTAGCAACAGGTTTGTTAGCACTTGGCTGGACTTGACTAGTTGAATCGGCTTGCGCTACTGGGCTAGTTTCATCAGCGCTAACTTTGACAGCTCCTAGGCTGGTCAGAGCAAGAACCATCATGCCGATAGCGACCCAGTGTTTTTTTACCTTGTGCATTTTGACACGGTGTTTCGCTTCCATATAGGACCTCCCCTTCTTGGATGCCAGCAAATAATCTCGTCAGGTTTCTAATGCAAGAGGGTTCAAGAGACAAAATTATTTGCAAATTAAAGTTTTCTAAATTTATTATAGCACCCCAAGAAAGGGCTTACAATATTTTTTAGAAAATTTTTAAGGAGCTTAAAGAGGATTCTCGAAAAATGAACAGACCAGCTAAAATAGAGGATTAAGAGCTAACAAAAGCATAAATCATCGGAAAATCACTTGAATCTCAGACGGCAGCAGTAGTGTATAAAAATAAATTGTCAGAAAATAATTTTTAGACTTGAAATTGTCAGAAAACTTTGTTATACTCATAGTATCTAAATTAAAGCAAAGATAGAAAAAAGCTAAACCAAGCAGCAGAGAGTCCCGTGGCTGAAAAAGGGACAGCGGTCTTAGTTACACATTCTTGAGTGCAGGTACGAAATAATAGTAGTGCCTGACGGCTGGTCCCGTTACCGACCGGAAGTCAATGACTTCGTGAGGAAAGGTGGGCGACTGCCTTTCGAAATAAGGTGGGACCGCGTTTTAACGCCCTTGCAAGTTTTTTTGCGAGGGCTTTTTTCTATGCCTCTTAGCGAATGCGAAACAGAGCTTAGAGACATTGATGCAGTTTGAGCAAAGCGAAAACTACGTTCCGCTAAATCCCGAAAGGCAAAGTCGAATTTAGAGCTATTGACGCAGTTAGTGTGGTAGCGAGAACTAGGGTCCTTAAAATTCTTAACGATTACCAAGAGAGCGGGATAAAGATCGTGATTTCGGAGAAATCGATTTTGTCGTCCCGCCTCCGCACAGTTGACTTGGTTTTCTCCAACAGTCTCCCAGACTGTTGGACCTATCACTTGC
>ERZ773269.2670-NODE-2670-length-13136-cov-16.857733_pt1 | contig 13136 bp, 10 predicted proteins | sample MGYA00511958_ERZ773269 | MGnify/ENA primary metagenome ERZ773269 (study PRJEB29015, sample SAMEA2737761) | human gut metagenome | biome: human gut; feature: human-associated habitat; material: faeces | place: China | collected 2012 ... | reverse complement strand
GAACATCAACAACATCAGTAGATACAAGTTCAATAGCGACTTATCTTTCAAATATCTCTTCTGTAGCTAGCTCTATAGCCACAGCTAGTGCCACTGACAAAGCGAACGATTTAGCTGCGGTACAAGGAACAGCTGCATATCAGAGCTTGACAGCAGATCAACAAGCAGAGATTACATCAGCAATTAGTAATGCAGGATCGACAGCTAGTAGTTATGCTTCAACTATTGCATCAGATGTGTCAAGTATGTCAACAGCTTTATCTAGCTTGACAGGTACGACAACTACAGGTAGTGGAGATTCAAGTAATTTAGCTACTTTACAAACGTCGATTTCAGGTATTGCTAGTTCAGCTAATGCCCTTCTTCCAGCGGCCTCATCGACTGTATCATCAATGCAATCTAATATTGCTAATCTTAATTCAATACTTGTTAATCAATTGTCACCAGGAGCAAGTCAGGTTGCCTCAGGTGTGTCAACAGCTCAAAGCACTTTGGAAACAGGTGCAAGCAATCTCTCAACAGGTTTGTCAACCTATACCGGTGCAGTATCAACGATTGCCAGTGGAGCACAAACTTTGGATGCCAACAGTAGTAGCTTGTTGTCTGGATTTGCCAGTCTTCAAAATGGTACAAGTGCTCTTAATACAGGTGCCCAACAATTAGCAACTGGAGGAAACACTTTAACAAATGGATTGACAAGTCTATCAACCAATCTTTCTACCTTGTCTGACTCATTAAATAGGGCTAATCAACAGTTATCACTTGTTTCTGTAGACTCAGAAAATGCTAAGATAGTCAGTGCTCCTCTAAAAGAGAAGAAAACTGATAAGGATAAGGTTGACACAAATGGTGTGGGAATGGCTCCATATATGATTTCTGTTTCTCTTATGGTTGTAGCTCTTTCAACCAATGTCATCTTTGCTAAGAGTTTGACAGGAAGAAACTTTACTAGCCGTTTTGACTGGGCTAAGAATAAGTTATTTATCAATGGTATTATTACGACAATGGCTGCTATTGTCCTTTATATTGCTATTCGATTTGTGGGGGTTGTACCAAATCATCCATTAGCTACATTTGGTATGATTCTCCTTGCAGCATGGACTTTAATGGCGCTCGTTACAGCCCTTGTAGGTTGGGATGATAGATATGGTGCATTTGCTTCCATGATTCTGTTGCTTTTACAGCTAGGTTCTAGTGCAGGGACTTATCCAATTGAACTTAGTCCTAAGTTCTTTAAGGTCGTTCAACCATTCCTACCAATGTCTTACTCCGTGTCAGGTCTTCGTCAAACGATTTCTATGACAGGACAAATCTCAAATCAGGTACGCATGCTATTCATTTTCTTATTTATTTTTGTAGTTGTAGGTATTGTTATTTATAGACCAAAGTCTGAGAATGTATGAACTAAAAGTCAGCTCTAATTAGAGCTGACTTTTTTACGTTATTCGATGTAGATATCACCTAGATCAGAGGTAATGGTAAGTGTGTTGTCTTTTGAGTTCTTAAGGTTATTCGTAATCTCTGTTTCTCCCGAATGACTGTCAGCTCGAACATTAACAGTATGATTTTTAAGACTTATTTTAACGTCACCTGAAGTAACATCAAGCTTGTTATGCCCATTAAATACCAAGTTGTTACCGGTATAATCCCCTAATGCAATAGATAAATCAGAGTTAGCGAAAAGCGTATCATTACTTTCAACACTACCGACAGCAAGATTAGCCTTTAGGTTGCTGACTATCATTTTAGTAAAAGTCAAGTCACCCATATTTAGATTAATGTCTGCTTGTCTAACCGTGCTATTGCTTAAATCTAGATTTCCAGTTGCTAAATCAGCCTTTAGAAAATCAATCGTTTGTTTTTTAAGAAGTGTAATAATAATGGTTTGCTTTCTGACTTCCTGGTCGATAGCAGAAGAGAGGCTTATTAAATCTTTCAATCCGAAAAAGTTAATGTGTTTTTTAGAAGTCGAATCTAATTTAGTGTTGTTATCATTAATAGCTAATTGACCATCCTTTACAGTTATGTCAATTGGATTTTTTATTTTTTGGTAGTAAGAAAGCGTAGCTTTGTTAACATCAGCGCTTTTAATAAGTAGATTGTAGCTGCTACTTTTAATATCAATCTTATTGAAGTCATCAACTTCCTTCTTGACATAATCTAGCTCACTTTTAGTCTGATTTTGTAAATCTGTCAATCCACCTTGACTATAACCCCAAGTTGCTAATCCCCCACCTAAAAATAGAGATACGAGAGATACTCCAAGGACAATCTTTTTCCAAATTTTCATGATTTTCTTCCTTTCTTGATGAGCCATTTAATCAATAGAGTAATTAGCTTTACAACAAATTTACAGATTTCAAATGAAACCAAAAGTAGTAAGAGCGCTCCCCCAAATATCAACAGTCCTAGACCTACTCCAAACAGTGTTGAAGCCAGTGAAACACTTAAGAGAGAAGCTTGTAAAGAAAGTGTAAACACCACTAATGAGTAAGGCAAAGGTAAGAGCTAAGGCAGTCACTATGACTGTGAAAATAATCAAAATAAGTGTCATTAGCATAGCTAAGAAGAATAGTAAAATTGGTAAGGCGACTGGACTGGCTAAAACAGCTAGAATAGCAATCCAAAGGATAGTCGTTTTATTGCGTAAGCTGCTCTTATCCTCAATAATCTTTTCATTAAGCAGACGAGTGATGACTTCGTGAGTGGCTTCCTTAGGTGTACCCAATTCTGCAATAACTTGAGCTTGATTTTCAGGTCCAGCCTCCTCAAAGTACTCCATAAAATATTCTAGAGCCTCTTCATAGTCCTTTTGTGGTAATTTTCGTAGATATTTTGTTAATTTGGCTAGATATTCAGTCTTTGTCATGTCTTAATCTCCCTTCTACGATACCATCCAGAGTTCTTTTATAGATTAACCATTCCTTATTAAGAAATTCTAACAGTTCTTTTCCCTCTGTGGTAATAGTGTAGTATTTACATTTTCTACCTTGATATTCTTGACTATAGGTCGTCATATAGCCGGCCTTGTCAAGTTTTTTAAGAATGGGATAAAGTGTTGATTCCTTGATATTAGCTACAAGTTTTATGGTTTGACTGATCTCATAACCATAGGAGTCTTCTCTATCGATAATAGTCAGTATTAAGAACTCTATCAGGATTGATGATGTTGGAAAATACATAGTCTACTCCTTCGCTTTTAGGATATGTATAAAAATTATATATAATAGGGCTATCTTATTTTTTATGATAAGATGAAGTCGAGGAGTACTTATGACTATTAAAGATAAATTAGCTCATTACGAGCCGAAGCCACTGGGGGAGAAAGGACGTTATGCAGTTCTCTTGCCCTTAATATATGATGTAAAAACTGAGAAGTATCAAGTTCTTTATCAAGTACGAAGTGAACATATTTCTCAACCGGGTGAGGTTTCTTTTCCAGGTGGACATGTCGAAGATGGCGAGACCTTTCAAGAAGCTGCAATACGAGAAACTTGTGAGGAATTAAATATAGTTCCTAATCAAATTGATCTTTGGGGAGAGATTGACTATCTTGTTCATCAAGGGAGAACCATCCATTGCTTTGTAGGAAAACTGAATATAGATAATTGGGAAGACATTTCACCTAACGAAGAAGTGGCTCGTCTGTTTACAATAAATGTTGACACCTTATTGACAGAAAAACCGGTTTATTATACAGTGACTTCTACCTTGAGTGATGCGAAAGATTTCCCATTTTTCCTGGTAAAAAACCAAGATATATATAATTTTGGGTACAGTGAACGTCATATTCCTTTTTACAGAAACTTGACAGAAAACATATGGGGAATGACGGCTATGTTTACACATAGATTTACAGATATTTTAAAAGATTTAGAGTGAAAATAAAAGATCAACATATTATCGTTGATCTTTTTGTTATTAGTTAGATTATTTACTAGTGGTAAAAGAAGTAAAATTCATTTCTGAAATAGGCTATCGGGTAGGTATTTAGCAAGCTTGTCAACTTCATAGTTAAGAGTGACTGTTTATGCTTCATTTGATACGAGGAGAGTAGTGTGTTAGTAGAGGTGATGATATTTCTATTAATTTTTCTTAGGTAGCTCACTATGTTGAAGAGTAAGTAGAGCATATAACTATAAATAGTAATGCTCCAAAAATCTGGGACAATACTGAGACTATAGACAAATAAGACTGTCGCACTAACAAAAATTAAACAGCTGTATATCATTGAAAGTAGAAGATATCCTTTTGAAAATAATAGGATTTCTACGATTAATGCAAAAGCAGGTAGTAACAGAGTTAAGATGATAATAATAAAGATGAAGCGTTGTGTATCATCCAGCATTAAGTTACCCAATGATTTCCCTAGGTAAAAACGGGAATCACTTCTCCCAGGATAAATCAATTCTCTTGTCAAGGGACTGACTAGGATTAGGGTGTCAAATAGTGAAAAAGCCACCCATCTCAAAATAGGGAAAGACCATTCTTCCTCAGATAAATCTCTCTGAGTTCTTTCTTCAGTTACTTCTAATTTGATTGTCATCAATATGTACCTCATTTGTGAAGTCGTTTTTTTGCTTTAAGATATACCATCCATCTGGTAATTCTGATTTTTTAAGTACCTGTTCTAATTGGGAATGTAAATCAATTTCTTTAGAAGTGGAACCAGAAGGAAAACTCAATTGGATAGTAAGTTTTTTGTTTCGAAGAGCATCTTTAAGTGAAAAATCATAATAGCTACCTAGCGCTTTAGAATGTCCTTTTTTATAAGAATAGAGCGTTGTGTCTGGTACAGGTTCAATCTGAACAATAATATTTTTCAAATTGTTCTCGCTCCTTAAAGCTTTGGAGATACCATTGATAAATTTTTGATTTCTAGGGTTGATTTTAATAGACTTTTTAACAAAATCGTCCCAATATTCTCTGTCATCAGGTAAAATCTTATATTCACTATTTTGGCGATTAGAATCTGATTCGCTTTCTGTTGGGCTAGCAATGTAAGAATAGAGTAAATTTTGAATATGGTGAGGCAGTTGAGTTTTTACATGTCCTTTTTGGTTATTAATGGTCTCTTGATAGTCAATATGGAAAATCAGGTAATGTTTAACATCATTTTCTTCATTCATACGATAAGTAATTTTATCTGCCCATCCTATGCCTACTATTTGTACTTTTCCTTGAAATCCACGAGTTTTATAAAATCATTTAATATTTTCTTAAGCATTGTTATAGAAAAAGACGGCCATCATGGGCAAAATAAAATAAAGGGCATAGTGATTTTAAGGTATTTGAAGCTATTTTTTACCATATTAGTTATTACTCTCCTTAACTAGTAGGTTGTAATCTTTTTGACTTTTAACTTCCTCGAGGCGTCCAGTAGTTGTATTAGTACTTGTAAAATACCAATAGATATCCTCGTTATCTGGCGTTAACTCTTTTTGTAGTTGTATGGCATCATCCAGATCTAGTGAGTCACTTGTTACGATGATTAAGCTAAATCTTTTTTTGAGCGATTGGTTACTGTATTCGTTATCACCTTGATCTTTGTAATCATCAAAATTTCTTTCTTTGGTCCAAATAAGGGGCATGGAGTTGATAATGAGGGGGTCATCTTTATTACCTATAGAAAAATTATCCTTTGAAAGGAGATAGCGGTAAGGTTTAGCAAATCCGTGGTATCGACTGACTTTTGATGGTTTGGTTCTGGTTGCCTTCTGGGTGCGTAAATTGGCATAGAATACTTTTTTGTTGTCATAGGATGAAAATTTCACAAACTCATCCCTACCATCGGAGTACATGGTATTATCCATGGAACCGGGATCATCGTATCCTAGTTTCTTAGCAAGGTCTAGTACATCAATAGTGTGTCCTTTTCCAGTATCTTTACCAAGCTGATAATAGTGGATAATATCATAATTTTTAGAGTCCTTCTTGTGTTTAGATGCTTTATACCTAGATTCTTGGAAGGCTAGATAGGTGCGACCGACGGCTAATTGACTTCTCTCCAGTGCTTTTTCATTTCCAAACTTAACACCTAAAACGTTAAAGTTTCCAATTTTGACGTTTTGAAAGGATGTTACAGTAACTTTTTTGTTAGTATAGTCGTAAAGTCTATCGTCTAAAGAATAATCGGCTTGAAGTCTATAACCATAGCGAACGAATGTACCTGTAAGTAGAATGGTTATAAAAATAAGGAGATAAACATGCCACATACGCCATCTAAATGTTTCTATTTTTGTCATAGGAGATCCTCTTTGAGTAATAGAAAAACCATGAAAATCTTATTTTCATGGTTTTTAATTCAATTATTTTACTTCAGTAAGAATCAGAGAAGTTAGTACCGTCTGAAATTAAATATTATCTTGGTCAAAATTATGAGATTTTAGTTGAAATAGAAGAGGTTGATTACTTCGATACGGACTTTAGCAGAGCATCCCATCGACTTTCTTTGGCTGAAATAACTGAAATTGTTAAATATCAAAGTATGGACAATGTTTGAAGCAACTACCAGAAGGCATAGGAAAAGGTGAAAGGGAATATTGGGAAAACAACTATAAAAGAGATAGATAAAGGGCTATTTTGATTGTTCACGAGAACCAAAATCTGATATTGCTTTTGTAGATATGAGATTTTTCTATGCTAGTGTTGAGTGTGTGGAACGTGGATTGTATCTTTTAAGGACCTCGCTTTGTGTGATGAGTAGAGCAGATAATTCAAACGGACTTATCTTAGCTTCCTCTCCAATGTTCAAGAAAGTCTTTTGAGCACTACAAGAGGCGAAGTCACAAACTCCGCCTCCTTCTACATATTTTTTGTTATAATAGAATATTTTATTTGAAATATCAAGACTTATGCTTGATAAAGCTAGAAAACTTACCCTTTTCCAGCAAGAATATCTGATACTTTATACAATCCTGGGGAATATGTCCGACCAAATAGTTTTTTCGTCAAGGCATTAAACGTATAATGGTCATCTAAAATCAAGACTTCGTCATATGTTTTTAGAGTGCAATAAAGTCATCGTCTGTTAAATCGAAATTATCCCTAGTATCAATATTTTCATTCCAGAGGTAATACCTTGTTGCGCTGTCGCTGTACAATGCCATTAAATCTAAAAATTCTTGGTCAGCCGACACAAAATTTTCTCTGGCATCAACATTGACATCCCACAGATAATAACGACTAGCATATTGGACAAAATAATTATCTACATTCTCCTTATCTGCTGTTACAACCAAAATTCTATCCGTTGACGAATTACTCTGACTTCCAGTAAACTGATGAATTTCTTTTACGACCTCGTTTGTTTCCTGATTGTTATTGTAAACAATGCTATTATTTTCTGACAAGAACATTCCAATGGCATAAACTGTCAAAACAAGGCTCGCGTATTGGTACAAGTGTTTATTAAATAAGCTCTTGTAAGACCTAGCATTACGTTTACTAATGATTTTTTCATACAGACACTTGTCCATTACCCATGCTAAAGCCATGGTCAAACAACCAAAAGCAAAGATAACGATGCTCGAAGCATAGCGCTCAAATCCTGCTAATTCTAACGCTTCATCAGTCGGCATTGCTGTCAGATACATGAGTAAAATGCCAATATAGTAAGTCACAATCGAAATATCAACAAATCCCCAAGTCAACAAGACAAATTTCTTATATTTCAAACGAATGCCAATCACAATAAAGGCAATCAGCATAATCAGATTGATTATCAAAATTCCATTGCTTGCCAAACTGTCAAACGTAAACACCGATTTGACAAAAAGAGTGATAATTTTTTGTGGGTCGCCTGACAGATTTCCAGTCAATACCTGACCAAGTTCTGACATGGACACCGCATGCTTGGCACTTGAGGCATTTGGGAAATTATCCGTCACATGCTTTTGCCAAATAACAAAAGGAAGACAGCTGACTAGCAAGGTCATTATGAGCAGCACTAGTGCTTTTAAACGTGCTCTTTTACGAACAAGTAAACGCACAATACAAACCACATAAACTACTAAAACGAGAGCGACAAAGAAAAGTCCACTTACTTTGACGATACTTAATAATCCAAGAATTACCGCCGTATTTAGCGACAAAAACCAGAAACGATTACGATAGACAAAACAACCTGCTATGGCTGCCAAGGCCAAGGCCGGAAGCAGAAAATCAACCAGCAAATTATTTAATCGAATAGCAACGTTGAACGTATTAAAAACAGCAAACGAAGCAAAAATCATGCTAACCATTAAGACACGTCGATCATCACGAAGTGCCGCAAACATGGCATAAAGACTGGAAGCAATCAAGAAGAATTGCCCGACCAACATACTACCTTCTGAAAAGCCTACGATAGTCGTGAAAAAATAAATGAAAAGTGAACTTCCAACAGGATAGGTATAATAACTAATAATCGTATCCTGCTGTGTTGGCAAAGCATTATTGATATGGAAAAATTTTACAATCGTTGCCCAATGCGTAAAATTATCATAATGTAAAAGCGGTGAATGCCAGAGCGTTATTCCAAACAAAAGCAAATAAGCCATCATTCCAAGCGCAATATAATCAAGTCTCCTAAAGCGATATTTCTTTTTCCATACCGCCCAAAGATAATAAAGACTCAAAAGACAGCCCAAAACAGAAATGGCATACACGGTCTGCAACATAAAGCCTAACAAACTACCAAGGTACAATACCAATGTAATGACTGAAAATGTAAACACCCATGTCAGACTGCGATTCATCTTCACAGTATTACGGAAAAAGGCATTGTACCCCATGGTAATCACAAAGAACAACAGTAATCTAGCAATACTAATCATACTCTCCCTCTCCATTCATTTGCTAAGGCTTTAAAAGCAGGTAAGCTATCCAAATCCGCTAAATTGGTAACTCGATAAAGCGATTCGTCTCTATCAATATCATAGGACACAAAAGTCAACTGAATTGGCAAATCTTTGTAGGTAAATGCGACATTCGGTCCTTTTTTAGGATTTGTCAATTTTCCAGAAAATGTCATGTAATAATAATCTGTCTTTCTAAGCTGGCATTTTTTTCCAGCAACCTGAACCTCTTCATTAACACGAACTTTCGGAAAAGCTACTTGGTCATAGGCTGAAACAGGACGTTCATTATTTTGGAAACGTTGACTAAAGTTCTCAAATAAATCATCCCATGTTGTCATCCAAGGGTCTTTTTCCTTCGGAAGATTGTGATTAATGCGGTCATAAATGTACTGATAAAATTCGCGCTTATCAGCTTCAGGAATTTCTGAAAATTGAACGCCGTAGCGCCAACCATTATCAATCGCAAAAACACGAACAACATGACCTTTTACCCTCGCATGGTAAGCACGTGATTGCAAATTAAGCGTCAGTTCTTTTTCTTTCGGCAAATACAATGGTAAATCCGTATAGAATGAAATCCCCGTTTCTGAAATATCACAGACTCTCACTTGGTAAGAATCATCATCAACCTCAATAACCATAGCTTCATCAACAGTAAAACGCTCACTTGAGCGATAAATCGGACGACCAAGCGCACAGAAAATCGCAAAGGTCAAATTGATGATATGATAAATCAACCAAAAACTGATAATACTTCCATAAAAAAGCTCTGAACCAAATTTTCCATAGTTAAAAGTCACCAACCCATAAACGGCTAATCCCCATAAAACAAGATAAGGAAGCGCATAAAGGTACAACGTCCACGACGTATAATTTCCCTTACGTGTCACCTTAAATTTTTTATTGCTAATGCCAAAGGACTCCAACATCATGGGAATAAACAAATACGGAGCAAAAATCGTTTCCACAATTTCTCCCCAAACCTGTGTTCGGTATTGTTTTGAGACTTCTCGCATTGACAAGTGTGTCAATGCGTAACTTGGCAACCAGAATAGGAACAGTAGCCAGATATTTGACACCACCACACGCACATGGAAAACCGTATATAAAATCGGTGCCAAGATATACAATAACCGTCTAAAGAAAGACCACCAATAAAGATAGCCATTAATATAAACAATTCTTTGCCCCTTTGTCAATTTGGGATTAAAGAAGATATTCATATTGTAGCTACTGCGAATAACGCCACGTCCCCAGCGCGCGCGCTGTTTGATGACACTCTTCAAATCTGTTGGCGTTAACCCGCTAGCCATTGGACTTTTCGTCGAATAATTTACATAACCAGCCGCATTCATCCGAACACCTAGCTCGAAATCCTCCGTAATGGTATCTGTCGGAAAACCACCAACATCTTCAATCGCCTTGCGGAAAATAACCGTATTAGACCCCGTATAAACCGCTGCACCGTGCGAATTATTGCAAACATTAATTTCTTTGGAAAAGAAATCTTGTTCGTTTGGTAAGGTTGATTCTGAAAACAAGTTAAATTGGAAAATATCAGCATTGTAAAAACTTTGTGGCGTTTGAATCAAACCAACTTTTGACTTATCATAATCGTCACCATTTTCATAAGCCTCAACTTGTTCAACAAAATAAGGCACAGTTTCCAACAGGAATTCCCGATAAGGAATCATATCCGCATCAAATGTCGCCACCAAAGGTGATGACGTCTGACGTAAAGCATTATTGTAGTTTCCTGATTTGGCATCTTTATTATCCGCCAAACCAAAATAACCAACACCAAGCTCATCAGCCAATTTGGCAACTTCTAGACGATTGGTATCATCACAGACGTAGATATGCACCTTAGACTTATCAGGATATTCCATAAAAGTGCAGGCATTAATCGTCTTATAAAGCAACTCTGGATCCTCATTATGCGTTGCAATCAAAACATCCACATCTGGGTAACGCTCCTTAGCAATCTCAGGCTTTTCAAGTTCAAAGTCCTTTTGCTTATTCCAAATGAGAATGTAGCCTGTAATGGCTGAAACTACCTCACTTCCCCACAATAAAATCCCAAAGATCAGCGCAAACCATGAATCATGCCACGGAATAGTCGCCACCAAACGCCAAGTTAAATAAAAGGCAGTCGTTACAAATGCAACGAAATAGAGTATCCTCTTATTAGCCTTCATTCTCGCCTCCACTAAAAATCAAATGTTTTTGCACAAAATAACTGACAAAGAAAAGTGTACCGTCAACTAAAATCTTCACCAATGAAATTGGCAGCGTCGTCAAGGCATTTCCTAGAACTGTTACCAATAAACTTGACAAAACAATCTGTACTACCACCAAAGTGAAGTATTTTATCGCACTATTTGATTGACCTCGTTTAAAGACCACCTTACGATTCAAGGTGAAATTAACAACAGATGATATCACACGCGCTAAAATCGAAGCTAACGTCACCGCACTAAAACTCAATCCATTAAACAAAGAAATTAAAATCGTAAAAGCAACAATATCAACCAAGAAGGAAAACAATGCTGAAAAAATGTACTTGAAGAAAACCTTGTAAATTCTAATCGAGTCACGAATCGCATCAAAATGCGACGACTGATTTTCATCCAAATAAATCGTTGCAATGCCAACTTCACAAATCAGAATATTGTCCTCTTTTGCCTCAAGTAACATATTCATCTCAAATTCATACCGTTCACCCTCCACGGTTAAGAGTTTTGGCAACCATGACATAGGAATCACACGAAGCCCCGTTTGCGTATCAGAAACGTTCATACCTGTCATAGCCCCCAAGACGTCTCTTGTCAATAAATTTCCAAATTTACTACGTAAAGGAACAGATTTTTCAAATCTTCTAACACCCAGCACCAAACTATCAGGATGTTGCAAAAATTCAGCCAAACATTTCATCATGTCTTCGTAGGTATGTTGACCATCAGAATCAATCGTCACAATTCCTTTGGCATTAGGAAAATTGTCCAAAATATATGAAATAGCCGTTTTTAAAGCACGACCTTTTCCTTTATTATCAGCGTGTCTTTGCAAATGACAAGCATAGTTACTCTGCGCTATTGCAAATAACGGTGCAAAATCAGCTCCACTACCGTCATCGACTAGAATAATGTCAAACATTTGATTTTCCTTTCTGACTTTTATTTTCGTACATTTTCTTATCAGCTATTGCAAAAAAATCAACGAAGTTTTTATGTGATTGATAAGAGTCCGTATAAGCACCTAAAGATGCTGTAATCCCCATATCTTTGAGAGTCATTTCTGCTTGAACAAGTTTTATTAAAAATTCAGCTTGATTTTCAGAAACTCCAGGGAGTAAAACCGCAAATTCATCTCCACCTAACCTTGCTATTACAGCACTTTCAGGCATTATCTTCGTTAAAATATCACCAAATTCAATTAGAATCTTATCTCCCGTAGCATGTCCAAAGGTATCATTTGCTTCCTTGAATTTATCCAAATCAGATATAATAACCGTAATTTGTTCTTCTTTACGTGTCAGACATTCCTCAAAAGCAAGCTCAATATATCGTCGATTATGAACCCGTGTTAAAACATCTTCGTATGCCATCCTCTGTATTTCAAGTTCATGAAGTCTCTGCTCTGTAACATCAAGAACAAAACAAGAAACACCAATCACTTTTTGGCGATTGTTATAAATGGGAGAATACATATTTTGCCAGTAAAGCGTTTTGTCGCCTGTCTTAATAGTATCCATAAATATAAATGTTTCACCCTTTTTCGCACGATCAACATTTGCTTTTAAACGCGCAGCATCTTCACTATTAAGATAATTCATTGGAAAGTCACCAATTTTGGGAGTGAAATAAAAGATTTCTTCCATGAGCCGAATATCATTCTTATTAACCGCAATAAAACGATAATCTAAGTCTACAGCATAGACGTTAATAAGTTTCGAACTCTGTAAGATAAAGTGGGATAGCATATGCTGTCTTCGATTAAGGTAAGATGCTAGGGTCCAAAGAACTAGTATTCCTATAAAGATTGCTAAAACGATGGGATTATCATGATCAATCAAAACATCATCATACACTAAGCGCATTAATAACATTAACGCAGCAAAAATACTTAAGTACGTTAACAATCTTTGATGCTTGATTAAAAAATCACTTACTTTTCCTAATACCATTACAGCTTCACCATTCTAAGTAGTTTTAATACCTTCAGCATCCAAACTGTCTGTAACAAAACGTCCTGTAAAACCACCGATGAAGCCCGTAGCAGTATTGTCAATTCCTA